>Ga0137375_10001374_pt1 | contig 28147 bp, 34 predicted proteins | sample SagtaG_24_FD_104936 | JGI IMG/M metagenome (GOLD analysis project Ga0137375, IMG submission 104936) | Vadose zone soil microbial communities from Sagehorn Ranch, Mendocino, California, USA - Sage1_R_113_16 metaG | ecosystem: Environmental > Terrestrial > Soil > Vadose zone | place: USA... | reverse complement strand
TCGGCCACCGCCGACAGGACGATCACCGCCTGGCCGGGCCTGCGCTCGAGCAGGCGCCGGAGGAGCGATACGCCGTCGAGGCCCGGCATGAGCAGGTCGAGGATCACCAGATCGTGGGGATGAGCGGTTGCCGCCCGGAGGCCCTCGACGGCATCGGCCGCTGTGTCGACGACGTACCCCTGCGCTTTCAGGCCTCGCGCCACGAAGTCCTGGATCCGAGGCTCGTCGTCGATCAGGAGGATGCGAGCCGATGCATCGCCCCGGGTCTGCGATCCGGGCGAAGGTTCCCTCCACGATGCCTGCATGGACATCCGGCTTCCTAGCTTGCGTCTCGAGCCCGAGCCTCGCAACTCGGTTCTTGGCGAGGATGACAGTCCTGTCATCCGAGCCCGGGGTTCAGCACGTTCACAGGCCCCGTTCATGACAGTTCGTTCATGTGCCCCATCTCGGCCTCGTGCCGGCCCGGGAGTGTGATATTGGAGAGGTGACCACGTGGACCCGAGGCTCGGTTCGGCCTTCGTCGAGGAGCGTGGCAAGGAGGTGCCCATGCGACTGAGGGTCTCGTCCAGCGGCAGGCTCCTACCGGGCAGCGGCGCGATCCTGGCACTCGCGTCGACCCTGATCGTGCTGGCGACGGCTTGCGGCGGCGGCGGGGAGAAGGCTCCGCCAACCTATTCGGTCTCCGTCCAGAAGTTTCGGTACAACGGCTTCCCGACTTCGATTCCGAGTGGCGACCTCACGATCAGCTTCTCGAACCGGGAGAACCTGGACATCGTCCACGAGATGATCCTGCTGTCGCTCCCATCGGGGAAGACCAAGGACGACGTCGTCTCCGACGCGAAAGCCAAGGGGCCGGACGCGGAAGGAGACTTCCTCTCCTTCGGAGAGATCGGTGATGTGGACACCGGAGCCACGAAGGCTCAGGTGTTCAACCTTCCGGCCGGGAACTACGTGTTCGCTTGCTTCGAGGAGGGCAACCTGGGCGACCCCGAAGCCAAGGGGAAGGCCCATGCGGCCCGGGGGATGGTCTTCCAGTTCACCGTGACGTAGTGGGAAGACGAGGAAGGTGGCGACTCTTCGCCGGCGCTGGAGCGGCGGCGGCGCTCTTCCTGTCCGCGTGCGCCCGGCAGGGAGCCACGGTCCAGGGCGAGGAGATCCACCGCCTCTACGGAATCATCCAGGGGCTTGCAGCGTTCGTCTTCGTGCTCGTCGAGGCCCTCCTCATCTGGTCGATCATCCGCTTCCGGAAACGGGACGAGGCGCCACCACCTCAGGTGTTCGGGAGCAATCGGGCCCTGGTCGGGTTCTTCGCCTTCGGGGCCGTCATCGTGGCGGTGTTGTTCCCGTTCGGCGAGCAGACGCTCTCCCACGTGCAGCGGCAGGAGCCTCCCCTGGTGAATCTCCGCGTGGAGGCGTTCCAGTGGGAATGGACGGCCTACTACCTGAACGAGGGGATCTTCACCACCGGGCGGACCTTGAAGCAGCCAATGGTGATGGAACTCCCAGTGGACGAGCCGGCCCACATCATGCTCGTCTCGCGCGATGTCATGCACGAGTTCTTCGTCCCGGACTTCCTGTTCATGCGCAACGCCATCCCCGGGCATCCGAACACCTTCACCTTCACTCCGAACAAGATCGGGACCTACCAGGCGCAGTGCGCGGAGTACTGCGGGCTGTGGCACTCGAGGATGACGTTCGTGGTGAAGGTGGTGTCCCCGACCGACTACGCGGCCTGGGTGAAGGACAAGACACTGCACGCGATCGGTGGGAACTGCTCTCCGAACGGCGCGAGCGTCCACCTCACCGCCAAGAACACCACGTGGAGCACCAACTGCATCGCGATCCCGGCCGGACAGCGTCTGTCACTGACGGTCACGAACCTGGACGACGGCGTGGACCACAACTTCGGCATCTGGCCGAGCATCCAGGATGCCATCGCCAAGAAGGGGCAGCTCTACCAGACCGGCAGGTTCCCGGGTGTCGCGACCCGGAGCTTCGACGTGACCGCGACGACAACGCTGAAGCCGGGCCGGTACTACTTCCAGTGCGATGTCCATGGCGTGGCCATGGCCGGCGCCTTCATCGTGAAGTGAGAAGGGCGGGGCGGATGACGGCAGACGCGAGCGGCGCGCACGGCGGGGGTCGCGGAGGGAGGCCCGATGGCGGTCACTGAAGCCAGGCCGAAGCCCATCGCCCCTGAGCCGTACCGCCGGCGGGTGCTGGAGTGGCTCACCACGACCGATCACAAGAAGATCGGGATCCTCTACCTCGTCAACTCGTTCTCGTTCTTCGTCATCGCCGGGGTCATGGCACTGCTGATGCGGTCGGAGCTGGCCCAGCCGGGGACGCAGTTCCTCTCGGCCCGTGCCTACAACCAGGTCTTCACCGAACACGGGACGCTCATGATCTTCCTGTTCATCTTCCCCACCCTGGCGGGGTTCGGGAACTACTTCGTGCCGCTGCAGATCGGGGCCCTGGACATGGCGTTCCCCCGCGTCAACGCGCTCTCGTTCTGGCTGCTCCCGGTGGGAGGCCTGACCATCGTCTCCGGGTTCGTGGCGAAGGGCGGAGCGGCGGCCGGCGGCTGGACCAGCTTCGCCCCTCTGTCGGAGCAGCTCGGGACGGGCGAGGACCTGTGGATCGCGGGGCTTCTGCTCGTGGGGGCGGCCTCAATCCTCGGGGCCATCAACTTCATCGTGACCATCCTGCGGATGCGGGCCCCCGGCATGAGCATGATGCGCATGCCGATCTTCTGCTGGAGCACGCTCGCCACGTCCCTGCTCGTCGTTCTCGCCACGCCCGTCATCACCGCCGGCCTCATCATGCTGTTCGCCGACCGCCATCTCGGGACCACGTTCTTCTCCGCTGCCAAGGGGGGAAGCCCTCTCTACTGGCAGCACGTGTTCTGGTTCTTCGGCCACCCCGAGGTGTACATGTTGATTCTCGCGGCCTGGGGCATCGTGAGCGAGATCCTCCCGGTGTTCTCGGGGAAGCCGCTGTTCGGCTACCGAGGGGTGGTCCTCGCCTTCCTCCTGATCACCGCCCTGTCCTTCAGCGTGTGGGCCCACCACATGTTCGCCACCGGCGCCGTCGAGCTTCCGTTCTTCAGCATCACGACCGAGATGATCTCCATCCCCACGGGCGTCCTGTTCTTCATCTGGCTTGCCACGTTGTGGAAGGGGAAGCTGAGGTTCGAAGTCCCGATGCTGTTCGCGCTCGGCTTCGTGGCCATGTTCTTGATCGGCGGGATCGACGGGGTGTGGATGGCGGCTCCCGCCATGGACTTCGCCATCCACGACACGTACTGGGTGGTGGCCCACTTCCACTACGTGCTTTTCGGCGGAACGGTCTTCGGGATCATGGCCGGGATCTACTACTGGTTCCCGAAGATCACCGGACGGATGCTGTCCAGGCGCCTCGGTCTCTGGCACTTCTGGCTGCAGCTGGTCGGGTTCAACCTCACCTTCTTCCCCATGCACATGCTCGGACTGCAGGGCATGCCTCGCCGGATCGCCGACTATGCGCCCGACCGGGGGTGGAACACCATGAACCTCCTCTCGACCATCGGGGCGTTCGTCATCGGCCTCTCCATGTTGATCTTCGCGGTGAACGTGATCCTCACGCTCCGCAAACCGAGGACCGCGCCGGCCGACCCATGGAGCGGGAACACGCTGGAGTGGGCCACGACCTCGCCCCCGCCGCCCCACAACTTCGACCGGCTTCCGGTCATCGGCTCGGCACGTCCCGTGTACGACGCGCGCCTCGCCGGGACGGTCGCGGAGGGAGATGGAACATGAGCACGGCCGAGATGGCGAGCGACGAACGCGCCGTCCGGGGAACGAGCAGCCCGGTGCTGGGAATGGTGCTCTTCGTCGCCTCGGAGGCCATGTTCTTCGCCGCGTTCTTCGCCATCTACGCCATGAGCTACTCGTCGCAGCCATCCTGGCCGCCCAAGGACGTCACCGTGCCGAGCATCGGGGTGCCGTCCGTCATGACGGGCCTCATCGTCGCGAGCAGCTTCTTCCTCCAGTTGGGGGTTCGGGCCATCCGGAGAGGCGACGGGAGGCGCCTCTCGCTGTGGTTGGCGACCACGCTCTTCCTGGGGGCGGCCTTCACGGCGCTGCAGCTGTACGGCTATTCCCAGATCGAGTTCGGGATCCGCGAGGGCATCTACGCGTCGCTCTTCTACATCATGACCGGGGTGGCACTGGCCCACGTGGCTGGAGGCGTGGTCTTCCTCCTCCTGGTTCTCGTTCGCTCGGCCACCGGTCACCTGACCATGGTTCGGCACGAGTCCGCGGAGGCGGCGGCCATCTACTGGCACTTCGTGGTGGTCGTCTCCGTGGCCCTCTACGTTGCGTTCTACCTACTGGCCTCGGTTCACCCCAAAGGGCCGTGACCGTCTCCTGGGCGTGGCGGGGGTTCGGACGGGAGGGGACGGGTTGAGCCTGTACGCACGCGCCGTGTTGGGTCTGGCCCTGTTCCTGGTCGTCGCCGGCCTGATCTACGGCTCTACGAGTCACGAGTACCAGGGCACGCTGCTGTTCGTGGTCGCCGCCGCCGGTTTTGCCTTCATCGGGTTGTTCGTTCGCCGGGCGGTTCGAATGACCGCGCGGGAGGCGCGGTCCGAGGAGCATGCCGAGGAAGAGCCTCACGTGACGCCGACCATCTGGCCGTTCGTGCTGTCGCTGGCGGGAGTGGCGCTCGTCCTCGGCGCGTTCATCAACAAGTGGCTCCTGGCCATCGGCGCGGCATTGTTCCTCACCGCGAGCGTGGGCTGGTTCGCGGACATAGGGCGACAGTGGGGCAATGACCGGCATCGGTGACATCCGGGGACGGGGAATCACCGCTCGGAGTGCCCGGGATCACTCAGCTTCGCAGGAGCAGGAACACGGTGGCCAGGATCAGCGTGGCCAGGATCGTGAGGTAGACGACGGCGTGGTACTGGGAGGGGCTCGGGCTGGGAAGGTCGGCGGGATTGCATCTCCGGCACACCGAGCGGCCCGATGGAACGGTGATCCCGCACCGCACGCACCTGTCGTACAGGGACCGCATGTCGATTTCAAGTCTACGCCGCATCGACGGTCCGCGGAATCCCCCGTGAACGGCGCGAGGGACGACAGAAGGTGAGGGTACAGGCGGCGGCCAGCCGGAGGGACCTCCTCGCGCTCGTCGCCGACTACGTGGCCCTCACCAAGCCACGGATCGTGTCCCTCCTGCTCTTCACGGGTATCTGTGGGTTCCTGGCCGGGGGCCGCGGCCGGCTGTCCCCCGGCCCGCTGATCGCCGTCCTCGGGGGCGGAGCCCTGGCTGCCGGCGGGGCGAATGCGATCAACTGCGCGATCGATCGCAATCTCGACGCCCTCATGTTCCGGACACGCGACCGGCCCGTTGCGGCCGGGCGACTCGCCGCGTCCCAAGCTGTCGCCTTCGGCCTCTTGCTGAACGTCCTCGCGGGGGCCTGGCTGGTGGACGCGACCAGCCCTCTTGCAGCCGGCCTGGCCCTGGCCGGATCGGCATGGTACGTGCTCGTCTACACGTGGTGGCTGAAGCCTCGGTCTCCACAGAACATCGTCATCGGCGGGGCGGCAGGGTGCTTTCCACCACTGGTCGGTTGGGCGGCGGCCACCGGCGGGCTCGACGGCACCGCCTTGTCCCTGGCAGCTGTGGTCTTCATGTGGACGCCGCCGCACTTCTGGTCGCTGGCCACCCTGCTGCGACAGGACTATCGACGCGCGGGAGTGCCGATGCTGCCGGCCGTGGCTCCGCCTGCAGCGACCGCGAGATCCATGCTGCGGTATGCGGCGGCCACGGTGGTCGTCAGTCTCTTGCCCCTGGCGTGGGGAGGGCTGGCCGCGATCTACGGGGCCGTGGCAACGCTGTTGGGCACAGAGCTGCTCAGGCGAACCGGATCGTTTCGCCGGCATGCGACGTCGCGAGCAGCTGCGAGCCTGTTCCGGTACTCGCTGGTCTATCTACCCGCGTTGTTCCTGGCCGCCGTCCTCGACCGGGCCCTGCTCTAGGCCGCTCTGATCGCTCTGCTGGGGACCCCCGGCCCCGCCGGGGTTCTCCACGCCTGCCACCGAGCTCGGGCATTCATGGCGATCACGGGAGCCGTGGCCGGGATCGTCGCGGTGGCGCTCGGCCGCGTGCGGGCCCGTCAGCGAGGAGGCGCTGCGGCTACGGCACCGCTGGGTTCGCGATCTCGAGGGCCCGCTTGCCACGAACGCGGAGGAGCGGCTCCGGGCCATCGCCCAGGCTGAGGGCCGGCTTGTCAAGGTCGTGCCGGAGCTGCTGTTCGTCTGTGTCGAGAACGCCGCTCGCTCCCAGATGGCTGCGGCGCTCGCAAACGCCCGGGCCGGGGGGCGCGTCCATGCGTGGTCGGCAGGGAGCAGACCGTCTCTGGCAGTCCAGCCCACGGTTGTCCGGGCCATGGACCGCATCGGCATCGACCTGTCGACAGCGGTGCCGAAGCCGCTGACGAACGACCTGGTCCGGGCAGCAGACGTCGTGGTCACCATGGGATGCGGCGAGGACTGCCCCGTGTTTCCGGGTGTTCGGTACTTGGAGTGGTCCGTGCCCGACCCCGCTGGGCGGCCTCTCTCCGAGGTGGCACGCATCCGAGACAACCTCGACCGGCGGGTGCGGCGCCTCATCAGAGAGACGGCGGCTTGAGCCACCTCCCGGTCATCGGCGGGAGCGACGCCGGGATGGACCACAACCGCTACTACCCGGGGGCCCACGAGATCAGGACGCGGTGGGCAGGAGACGCCCGGTCCGGTCGGCTCCCTCGACTGGGTGCGCGACCGCGAGCGCGCCGTCCCGTGCCAACGATCACCGGGAATCAGCGGATCGTGAGCGGTGCCTCGAGGCCCCGCGTGGCTCGCCGAGCGGGGCCGGCCGCCGACCCTTTGCTTCTCGGGGCATGGGGTGGTGAGCGCCCTCATGGCTCTCACCGGCCTCCCTTGCCCAAACGTCCAAGCAGGAGGATGAGGACCCAATGAGGACCCCAGTATCCCCAGAGCTTCACGCCGCCTTGGCGAGGATCTCAGACGAGCTGTCGAGCGAGTTCGCCGGGATCCTGTCGCACGAGACCATCACCCGGTACCTGGAAGAGTCCGCGGAGAGGTTCCTGTCGGGAGCGACGGTGACCCGGTTCGTTCCCATCCTGGTCCAGCGGTTCGCCCGGGAACGGCTCCAGGCCCTGGGCCAGGCGAAGGGAACGATCGGCAAACCGGTGCCGGAGGTCCTGTTCGTGTGCGTGCACAACGCCGGCCGAAGCCAGATGGCCGCGACGCTCCTCGACCACCACGCGCTGGGGCGGGTCCACGTGCGGTCCGCGGGAAGCGCACCGGCGGAGGAGGTCAACCCCATGGTCGTCGAGGCCCTGGCCGAGATGGGGCTGGATGCCTCCAAGGTGTTCTCCAAGCCGCTCACCGACGAAGTGGTGCGCGCGGCGGACCTGGTCATCACCATGGGGTGTGGCGATGCCTGCCCGGTCTATCCGGGCAAGCGATATCTGGACTGGGACCTCCCCGATCCCGCGGAGAAGTCGCTCGACGAGGTTCGCCCGATCCGCGACGAGATCGAGCGTCGCGTGCTGACCCTCCTCCAAGACCTCACCGCAGCCTGAGGGTGGACCTGCTCAGGCGAACCCTGGCCGAGTTCATCGCTCGATTGCGACCGTAATTACGGCGGGAGTACTGAGGCCCCTTTGCTGGAGGGACGCCCAGTTCTCGTCACCGGTGTCTCCGGTCAGCCCAGCGCGGGAGCAGGACGTTCGAAACCACTCGGAAACGCCTGAGCAACGCGGGTTCCACATGCCCGAGACCGCATCGAAACCCTACGTCCATACCGTCTGTCGTCATGGCTCGCCGAGGGGCGGGCCCCGCCGGGTGGCGAAAGGAGGGACGCGTGTCGAGGTGGCTCGTCGGAAACTCGGCTGCGCGGACCGTGTCCGCCCCCCGGGGCCCCGGCCCCGCCGCCGCGTCCGGCACGGCCGGTCCGATCCCCACGGTGGTGAAGAGGAGCGCTGCCGTTGCCAGGGGGACGAGCACACATCCCCGACGGAGCACGGGAGGCTGGGAGCCAACCATCCACCGCATCGTGTTCACCCTTTCCCTCCTGTGAAACGGGATGCGAGCACCGCGATCGCGTCCCACCCCGGTGCGTTCGGGGACTTCGTCCAGGGATGAGCCAGACCGTTTCACGCTGCTTCGAGACGGTGTCGTCTGGAACGTCTGCAGCGGTCGAGGGCGGGACCGACATCGAGCCCGCCCCCGGCCCACCGCCTCAGGCTCAACTCAGCTCGATCGTGAGGTACTGCCCGGAATGACCGTTCAGCTTGCCGTTCTTCACGAGGGCCGTCCCCTGCGCATTGCGGAACGATCCCGTGCCACCGACCACGGCGAACCTGGCGCCCCGTTCGAAGGCCGAGACCCTGGAGGACCCGGCGAGCATGATCCGGCCGCCGGGGAGGATCAGCGTTCCATCCACCAGCCCGATCAGATCCCCCTTGGCCAGCAACCTGACCACGACGATGTCGTTGATCCCGGTCCCGACTCTCTCGCCGGTGTCGGGCGAGATGATCGGATACTGCTCCAGATCGAGATCCCCGGCGCTGGGGCCGCCGCTCTGGTCGACATCCACGAACTTCTCGAACCCGACCTGCTCGTCCGCGAACACCCGGATACGTTGTCCTGCCGATCCGGCGGCCTGCGAGAGCGTGGGCGTGATCACCGCAGCCGTCACGACGCCCGCCGCCGTGATCAGTCCCAGCAATCTGCCTCTCATGACTCCTCCTTCCGCGAGCATGCCCTCGACGCCTCTGCGTCGGTGCCGCTCGCGGAGGAGGGTGTCAGGAAGGGGAGCGCGAAGGATCGGGAGGATTACCGATTCCCTGTCCGATTTTCGCGCGCCTCCGCTCGGACGCTGGCTCACCTCGGCGCTCCCCCCGCCCGAGCGGCGGGTCCGGGGCCTTCAGGCCTGTCAGGGCAGTCGGTTCCTGCCGGAACCGACATTCACGCGGCGGGGTGGGGGACCGCGTCCTCCCCCCCGCCCGCGGGAAGGTCTGGCTCAGGCGCTCGGAGCTGGACGCCCACGTGGAGCAGGGGCGCAAGATCGCCGAGGGCGCAAGGAACGGACGGTGCACCGTGTCTTGAGGATTTCATTGACCGATTCCCCGGAAGGGCGGACACTGGGCCACCCCTCTACGAAAGGACCCCAAGATGCGGAAGCCATCACCTGCCATGTTCGTCGCCCTTGCGGCGCTGTTCGTCGCCCTGGGAGGCGACGCCGTGGCCGCGACCACCGCCAACTTCATCCTCGGCACGTCAAACAGCGCCACCTCGACCACCGCGCTGTCAGCGCCCATCGTAGGCCCGGCGCTGCAGATCTCGAACACGAGCACCACGACCGGAGCGACCGCGCTCCGGCTGAACGTCGCCGCCGGTCATGCCCCCCTCACCGTCAGTTCGGGTGCGGGCAAGGCGACGAACCTGAACGCCGACCAGCTCGACGGCCGCGACTCCACGGGCTTCGTTCAGGGCCGGGGCACGTTGCTCTCAAGCCGCATCGTCTTCATACCGACGGCTGCGAAGAAACTCCTGACGATCCCCGGACTCGGCTACTTGCAGGCTCAGTGCACTGGTGGCACGGGCGCGTACGTGGCATGGTTCAACGATAGTGGCGGCCCTGTCGATATGTGGAGCGACACGAACAACAGCCATTTCGACGGCATCGTCGCGCCGAGCGGGAACGGTTATTCGATCGTTCGCACAGCCAACGCCATTTATGGAGCCACCCTTGCCCTCGGTGTTGGAAACGATCCGGGGGCGCGGCGGATAGCCGTCCTCCACGTCTTCGCCTTCCAACAAGGTTCAGGCTGGCCCTGCGGCTTCCAAGTACAGGGCACACTCTGGACGAGCCCATGAGGACGGGGCACTCCTCCGGCCCGCCCTTCGTTGCGACCTCCGCTCTGACGGCGTGGACGTGACTCCATGAAGATGCGGAGTCGGCCAGCAGACCAGATTCCCTCGACGTCGGGTTCGACCTCTGGGAGGGCGCGATTCTCTGACAATTGGAGTCTGCCGTCAGGTCCGACGAAGCCTCCACGGTCGAGCACCCGCCGGAGGTCCCGGGTGGGGGACCCCGGCTGGTCTTCCGGCTCCGGGTACTCCTATGACTGGCGCAAGCAGGAGGCTCGTCTGAACGAGTTCCCGCAGTTCACCACCACCATCGACGGTGCGAACGTGCACTTCCTGCACGTGCGTTCCCAGGGGCCGAAGGCGCTACCGCTCATCATCACTCATGGCTGGCCCGGCTCCATCGTGGAGTTCCTGAACATCATCCGCCCGCTGACGGACCCAGCTGCCCACGGTGCTCGTCCGTCGGATGCTTTCCACCTGGTGATCCCCTCGATCCCGGGCTACGGGCTCTCTGGGCCGACCCGCGAGGTCGGGTGGACCACGGCCCGCGTCGCCAGGGCGTGGGCCGAGCTGATGAGCCGCCTCGGCTACGAGCGTTACGGAGCCCGCAGGACGGCGACTGGGGCGCGTTCGTCTCCCGGAGCTAGGCCGTGTCGATCCAGAACACGTCGTCGGCGTCCACGTGAACGCCGCCACGTTCGGGTTCTTGCCGTTCGGGCCCGTGGACCCGGAAGAGCTGGCCACCCTCACGGATGGGGAGAGGCGCGACTCGAGCGCCTCAGCAAGAGCACCGCAGGACCAGGGAACGGCTATTTCGAGATCCAGGCCACCCGCCCGCAGACGCTTGCCTACGGGCTCACCGACTCGCCGGTCGGTCAGCTCGCCTGGATCGTGGAGAGGTTCAAGGAGTGGACCCACTCCGCGGACATCCCCGAAGACGCCGTCGACCGCGACCAGATGCTCACCAACGTCATGCTCTACTGGCTCACCGGTACGGCTGCAGCCTCGGCCCGCCTGTACTACGAGAACATGCATTCCGTCTCCTGGAGTCAGCAACCCTCCACGACACCGACTGGAGTGGCGGTGTTCGCGGAGGCCTATGCCATCCGTCGATACGCCGAGCGGGGCAACAACATCGTGCACTGGTCGGAGTTCGATCGCGGAGGTCACTTCGCGGCCATGGAGGTACCTGACCTCCTCATGGGCGACAGACGGAAGTCCTTCCGTGCGCTCCGGTGATCGCTGGCCCCGTCCTGGCCGGATCTCGGACGCTCGCCCTGACCCGCTCTCCCCTGGCAAGCAACGCCCGGACGAGGTTGTTGCCCAGGTGGCCATTCGACCCTGTGACCGAGGACAAGTCGTTCATCGGCTCGGCTCCTCCCTCGCCGCGCTGCCGAGCCCTGACCGTCTCGTCTTGGTCCTGGACTCGGCGGCCATGCCCGCCGCGATCAGCCCGGGCCCGGGACGCGCCGTGGTGTTGAAGTAGGTCAGCGCCTCCCCGCAGCGATCGCACAGTAGGTGATCGTCGGGCTGGCCGCCGCAGCCGGTGTGCTCGACCAGGCGGGGGACGCCGGCGGGCTCGGGATAGTGGGTGTCGCCCCAGCGCAGGAGGTGCAGGATGACCGGCCAGAGCTCGTGACCCTTGGCGGTCGCGCGGTACTCGTAGCGCGTAGGGCGCTGTTGGTAGGGAACGCGCTTCAGCACCCCCTGGTCGACGAGGCGCTGAAGACGAGCGGCCAGGACGCTGCGGGTGATCCCCAGCGCATCAAGCAGGTCGTCGAAGCGGTGCGCGCCGAGGAACACACTGCGCAGGATCAGCAGCGACCAGCGCTCGCCGACCACCTCGAGCGAGCGGGCGATCGAGCATGTCTGGGTTTCGTAGTCACGCTTCAGCATCGAGCGTCCTCCGATCGGAGAATGGTCAGTCGTTTCATCGAACTCATGATAGGCTGCCCCAAGTCGGTCCGATCACACGACTCATCACGGGCACAGGCACGCTGATCCAGCGCATCTGACAAGGAGCTCACGGATGACCGACCTCACCCAGCTGAGCGAGTTCATGGCGCTGCTCGGTATCCAGTTCGACGAGACCACGCCGACACGCGTCAGCGGGTCGATCGCCGCCGACGAACGCCACCAGCAGCCATGGGGAATCGTCCACGGAGGGCTCTACACCACAGCGATCGAGACCTTCGCGACGACCGGCGCCTACGAAGCGGTCAAGGATCACGGCCAGCAGGCCGTGGGAGTCGCGAATGTCACCGACTTCCTGCGCCCCCACCGAACCGGGCGCCTCGAGGTCGTCGCCGTCTCCATCCATCAGGGCCGCACCCAGCAGCTCTGGCAAGTCGACATCCGCCGTCCCGAAGACCACGCGCTCATCGCCCGTGGCCAGGTTCGCCTGCAGAACATCGAGGCGACGACATGAGCGCCGCCACTCGGCAGCTTGACGCCGCATGGGGAACGCCACGGAGGAGGACCGTCACCTTGTACGACCCGGCGATCTTCGCCACCGCCGCCGAGCTGCCCGGCCGCCAGCTCCTGCAGGCCATCGTCGAGGGTCGGTTGCCGCCGCCACCGATCGCAAAATCTCGTCGGCGCTCGACTCGTCTCCGTCGCCGACGGTGAGGCGCACTTTCTCTGCACGCCCGACGAAGCCACCCACAACCCGCTCGGCGTGGTCCACGGCGGTTGCTGTCCACTCTGCTCGACACAGCGGCGGGTTGCGCCGTGCACTCGCTCCTGCCCGCAGGGGTCGGGTTCTCCTCGATCGAGATCAAAGTCAGCTTCCTCAAGGTGCTGCGGGCCGACGGGGGCGAGATCGATGTCCACGGGCAGGTGCTGCGTGTCGGTCGGCGAGTCGCGTTCGCCAAGGCGCATGCCCGCGACGGCAAGGGCGAGCTCGTCGGCCACGCCACCACGTCCGTCGCCGTGCTCCGCCGATGAGCGGCCCGACAACGACCAGGTCCAAACGAAAGGAAGCGCCCATGTCCAGCACGGACTCCCCCACGGGCATGCCCATCGAAGGCGCCGTCGCTCTCGCTCTCGTCACCGGCGGCAACGCGGCTTCGGTCGTGCGTTCGTCGACGACTGCTCGAACATGGAGCGGGCAAGGTGTATGCGGCCTCGCGCTCGCGGCAACCGCAACGTGACGAGCGGATCGTTCCGCTCGTCGACGTCGCAGACGATGCTTCGGTGGCGGCGGCGGTGCAGGCCGCTCCCGACGTGTCCATCGTCGTCGACAACGCCGGCATCGGGCTGATCACGCCCGTCCTCGACGCGCCGCTCGCCGACATCCGCACCGAGCTGGAGACCAACCTCTTCGGGATGATCCGCGTCGCGCGGGCGTTCGCGCCAGTCCTTGCCCGCCATCCCTCCAGCGCCACGTTGAACGTGCTGTCGGTGCTGTCCTGGCTTGCGATGGGCAGGGGCTACGAGATTTCCAACCCGCGGCACGGTCGGCGACCAACCCGATGCGGGTGCAACTTCGCGAGCAGGGCACGGTGGTGACCGCGCTGCATGTCGCAGAGCCTCCAAGAAACCGGGGCGGGTTCAGGGATCCGGACTCGTGTGTTTCGCCGACACTCGTGCCGCTACGCGCGGGCATGGCGAGGCGACCAACCGCGGAGCTCCTATCGAGGGACGCTTCGCACTTCGCGCTCGATCGATGCCGTGAGCGAGTCGAGGTCGTAGGCCCCTTCATGGCGACGTCCGTCGATGAAGAACGTCGGTGTGCCGCCACCCCGCTTGCATCGGCGCTTTCGACGTCACGAGCCACGCGGAGGGCGTGTCGCCGTGATTCCAGCTCGGCGGAGAACCGATCGACGTCGAGGTTCAACTCCCGGGCGTAGCCGCGAAGGTCCTCGATGCCCAGTGTGCCTTGATGCGAGAAGAGGAGATCGTGCATCTCCCAGAACCTTCCCTGCGCGTCCGCGGCCTCTGCCGCCTCCGCGGCGACCTGGGCGTGCTCGTGCACGTCGACCAGAGGCAGATTCCGGAAGACGAACCGGAGATCGCGCCCGAACTCCCGAAGAAGCTCCCTGACGACGGGTTCGGCCCGGCCGCAATGCGGACACTCGAAGTCGCCGTACTCCACCAGCGTGACCGGCGCGTCCTCGGGGCCCCGAACGTGGTCGACCTCGAGAGAGAGCTGGGTGCCCCACCGAGAGTGACGTCGAGCCTGGTGTTCCACAATCGCTCGTAGCTCGACGACCACGGGGAGTTCGCCCAGGCGAGCGCCGCGACCGCGGCGGCGAGCAGCACGAGAGCGCTCGCGTTCTGCGTGGCGATGAAATCCCGAAGCGGCGACGCGAGCCGGCGCGCCGGTGTGCTTTGCTCGACGAGCGGTTCCGACTTCACGGTGCGCTCAGTCTGCCCGGACGCCGACCGAACTGTATAGCTGCAGCACGCCGATCAGAGGACTTCGTGCGACCTGAGGTGACGCCGGAACGTCGAGCATCACCCGCGATCCCGGCGACACGCATGGTTCGACCGGGAACACCTAGAATGGGGTCCGTGGGACCTGCTCGTTCGGTCGCGTGGACAACCTCTCTCGCGAGCCGGCGTCTCAGCCCTGGTGTCTCAGCCAAGGAGGGCGGATGGGGGTCGTCTACACGTCCCGTATACGGATCGAACGGCTCTCCGGCGGAACCCGCAGAGCCTCGGTGCCCGTGGACCAACCGGTCCTGTTCGGAGTCCACGACGAGATCGCCGAACACTACAAGCGCGAGCCGGGGACGTACGACCCCCATGCCGCCACGCTGGACTACCTGGTGGCGGCCGCGGGCGGCTGACTGACCGGCACCCTGGGAGGCGCGCTGGAGGCGCGCGACGTGCCCGCATCCGACGGCCGGCTTGTGGCCGAGGTGACCGGCGAGATCGAGAAGACCGAGGCCGGCGTCATCGTTCTTCGCCGGATCCACGTCCGCTACCGGCTGCGGGCCGATCCCGCCGGCCGGCAGGTGATCGACCGGGTTCTCGGGTTTCACGCCGCGAGATGTCCTGTGGCCCAGACGCTCCAGGCCTGTGTGGACATCACGACCGAGCTCGAGCTGGTCCCCGAGTAGGGGCCGAGCTCCATCGCATGAGGCGACCGCTGCTCAGCCCTTGACCGCTCCCCTGGTGAACCCCTGGATGAAGCGGTCGAGGAAGAGGTTGTAGACGAAGGCCACCGGGACGGCCACGAGCACCGCCGCCGCCATCAGCGACTGCCAGAAGAAGACGTCGCCCCGGATGAGCTCGGTGGGAACGCCGATGCTGATGGTCTTCTCCGAGGTCGAGGAGATGAAGGCGAGCGCGTAGATGAACTCGTGCATGGTGAGGGTGAAGGCGAACACCACGACGGTGAAGATGCCGGGGAGGGTGAGCGGCAGGACGGTCCGGACAACCGAGCCGACCAGGCTGTACCCGTCCACCTGAGCCTGCTCCTCGATGTCTCGGGGGATGGCCTTCAGGAACCCCATGAGCAGCCAGACGGACACAGGGATGGTGAAGCTCGGGTACACGACGACCAGCGACCACACCGAGTCCTGGAGCCCGATCGACGCAACCACCCGGGACAGCGGGATGAACAGCAGCGTTGGGGGAACCAGGTACACGAGGAAGATCCCGATGCCGAGACGCTCCCCCCATCGACCGGTCAGGCGGGCCAGCGCGTAGGCGGCGGGGAGCGCCACCGCCAGCGTGATCGTCACCACCAACACCCCCACCAGGACGCTGTTGCGGACGAAGGTGAGATACGCGGTGTGACCGAACAGGAGCCGGAGGTGATCAAGGGTTGGCGGATCGTTGTACAGGAATGGGTTGTTTCCCGGCCTGTACAGGTCACTGCTCTGCTTGAACATCGTGATGGTGGCCCAGATGAAGGGGAAGGCGGCGAACAGGGAGAAGAACGTCACCGTGGCGTAGGTGGCGATCCGCCTGACCACCCGTCGGGCCGCCAGGCCCGCCACCCTCAGGCCACCTCCGCACGCCGGGCCAGGCGCAGGACCAGGGCTACCAGTCCCACCAGCACCGGGAACATGAACAGCGCAACGGCCGCTCCCTGAGCGAGGTCGCCTCCCTCGATGCCCCGGAAGAAGGCCCAGCTCGCCAGGACCTGGGTGGCGTTCTGGGGTCCCCCCCGCGTGAGCACGAAGATCACCGTCATGTCGGTGAACGTGAACACGATGCCGAATAGAACGGCCACCGCCACGATCGGCAACAGCAATGGGAGCGTGACCCCGAACAGCTTGCGCCAGAACCCCGCCCCATCGACCTCGGCCTGCTCCTCCACGTCCTTGGGGATGGCCGCCATCCCCGCCATCAGGATCACTGTGGCCAGCGGCAGCATCCGCCACACCTGGACGGCGATGACCGACCCCATTGCCAGGTGCGTCCTCCCCAGCCACACCACGTGACTCCCCCTGTGGATGATGCCGAGCCAGCCGAGCACCCAGTCGATGGGGCTGAAGATGGAGTGGAGCATCCACAGCCACGCGATGGCCCCGAGCGCGATCGGGGTGGTCCACGGCAGCAGGATCAGGAACCGGACGAACCACCTCCCCCTGAACCGCGTGGTGAGGGCGAACGCGAGGATCGTCGACATGACGACCACGAGGGCCTGCGAGATCAGCGTGAACACGAACGTGTTGCGGAGCGACGTCCAGAACACCGGATCGTGAAGGACCGCCCGAACCGTGCTGAGGCCGGTGAGGTGCAGGGCCGGGTCGCCCACCGTGATGTCGCTGAAGGCGTACAGGATGGCCAGAACCAGGGGGAATCCCACCAGGGCGACCAGGAAGACCACGGCGGGCAGAAGCAGCACGGGCCCCAGCACCCGCTCGCGATCGAGGAGATACCGGCGTTTGGGAACCGACGGAGGCGAGCCGCGGGGGGCGGTTCCCTCGGCCGCGGTCACTCGCTCTTCGCCCTCATATGCCCTCGGGCTTGGTGCGCTCCCCGCTCTGCCCGTCGAAGAAACGCAGGTCGGACCGAGCCACCACGAACTGGTTACCGGTTCCCACCTCCACCGGCGCGGTGACGGTGGACGGCAGTCTGGCGATGACCTTCGTGTCCTCGTCCAGAGCGGGGACGGCGCCGTACACATACCGGTCGGAGCCAAGGTTCTCCACCCTCGTGACCTTGAACTCGAAGGTGGCGTGGTCGCCTCCCGGCTCCACGGCGGACTGCGGCAGGAAGGTCTCCGGCCGGAACCCCATCAGGACCCCGTCCCGGCGCACCAGGTTCATGGGTGGGGACCCGACGAACGTGGCCACGAACGTGTTGTGAGGATCGTGGTAGATCTCCTGGGGCGTACCCACCTGCTGGATCCGGCCCCCGTTCATGACCGCGATTCGGTCGCCCAGGCCCATGGCCTCGATCTGGTCGTGGGTCACGTAGACCGTCGTGGTCCCGATGCGTTGCTGGAACAGCTTGAGCTCGTCGCGGGCCGTCGCCCGCAGCTTGGCGTCCAGGTTCGAGAGCGGCTCGTCGAGGAGGAACACGTCCGGCTCCCGGACCAGAGCTCGGGCCAGGGCGACCCGCTGCCGCTCGCCGCCGGAGAGCTGGCGGGGCTTGCGCTGGAGCAGGTCCTCGATACCGAGCAGTGACGCCGCCCACCCAACCTTCGCGGCCCACTCCTCCTTGGGGACGCCCTGCGCCGCGAGCGGGAACGCGATGTTGCGAAACGCTGTCTTGTGAGGGTACAGGGCGTAGCTCTGGAAGACCATGGCGATCTTCCTCGCGCGCGGTGGCAGGTCGTTGACCGGCTGGTCACCGATCAGGACCTTTCCCTCGCTGGGGTGCTCCAGGCCCGCGATCATCCGCAGGAGGGTGGTCTTGCCGCAGCCCGACGGACCGAGGAGGACGAGGTACTCTCCCTCCTCGCTCCGCAGGTCGACGCCGTCCACCGCCACCACGTCGTCGAAGTGCTTCCTCAGCCCTCGGACCTCGACGACAGCCATCCTCGGTCCATCACCTCCTCGATGCAGCGGCTCGGGTCGATGGGCCCGAGAAGCTCTACGACCCCCCGCCCACCAGGCCCTTCGTGCGCCACTTGTCGAAGATGGGCTTGATCTGGGACTCCGCGCTGGTCACGGCATCCTGCGGCGAGGCCTGACCCCGGGCCGCGCTCGCCATCATGTTGGGCAGGACGAACGTGCCGAACACCTCGCCGATGGCCGCGTTGGCGGGCCCGGGATGCCCCACGTTCGTGCTCCACTGCTCCGCGCCTTGGAGGACGGCAAGCTTGTCGCTGGGCTTGGAGCCGAAGGGGTCGTTCTGCAGCCAGTCGTTCAGCTTCGGAGCGGTGCTCGGGAACGCCGGGAAGTTGTAGAGCTCCGAGTTGTTCACGGCGTCCGCGTAGTTCTTCACGAGATCCAGCAGGAATCGCTGGGCCGTATCCAGGTTCTTGGAGAACTTGGGGACGATGTAGATCGGGATGACGTGGGCGCTGACGACCCCCGTCCCACCCGGCCCCCTGAGAGCCTTGGTGAAGAACACGTCGTCGGCGACGTCTGGACTCGCGTCCTGCGCGGAACGGTACGCCGAGATCGAGTTCAGGACGTAGGACAGCTCGCCGGAGATCAGGCCCTCGTTGTTCGAGGAGGCCGTCCAGCTGAAAACCTCGTTCGTCATGGTGGACTGGAACAGCCGGGCCATGTAATCAACCGCGTCGACCACCTCGGGGGAGTTGATGACCACGTTCTCGTTCTCGTCCTGCTCCGAGCCCCCGAACGACCAGATCAGGGCCCGAGCGGCCATGTTCGAGTCGATCTCCTGGGACATGCCGATGCCCATGCGGACGTTGGCCTGCTGCTTGATCTGCGTGCCACCGGTCATGAGGTCGTCCCAGGTGGAGGGCCCGTCGGCCAATCCGACCTTCTCCCACTGGCTCTTGCGGTAGTCGCCGGCGTCCGGGACCCACCCGTGGCAGAATCCGTAGTACTTCCCGGTCGTCGGGTTGAACGTGCTGTTCTTGCACAGACCGAGCTGCTGGCCGAACTGCTTCTCGGCGTCCTTGTTCACATCGGTCAGGTCGTAGGCGCTGGGTTCAAATGCCGAGGGCGGAGACAGCAGCTCGATCAGATCGTGTCCTTGCCCGGCATTGATCTCGGCGGTGGTCCTGGCGGACAGGTCGGCCAGGTCGATGTGGTCGACGGTGACGGCCACACCATTGTCGTCTCCCCACTGCTTGACGTAGCCGCCGAACCAATCGTCGTAGCGGGGCACGAAGTGGCTCCACTGGAGGATCTTGAGCTGCTTGCCCCCTCCCCCTCCGCCTCCACCGCCGCACGCCGCGAGGACCGGTCCCGCCGACGCCACCAGGGCCACCGCTCCGGTCGTTTGCAGGAACTCCCTCCTTGAGAGCCTGCGACTCCACCTCCGAGGATCGAGGGCCCTGCCCCCTGTCGGCTCCATCATTCACGCCTCCTCACTTCTCCCGATTCCCTGGGACGCGTTGCCGAGGACGGCGCGGGAGGACCGCGGGAGGGTTCGGTGATCCACCCTCGCCCCGCGATTGGCGTCGATCGAGACTTAACCCGAACGGTCACCCGACTGGAAGGATCATCTCCCTCACGGCTCGGATAAAAACACAGCGGTTCAACCGGTCGGATCTTACTCCGAAGGCCCGAACGGCCGTTTCACGGCCTCCTTCGGCCTCGGCGCCCGGGTCGATCCCAGGACCTCGGGGATGGCTACGCGGGGTGACACGCGTCCTGATCCCTCCTCATCGGATCCGGGTTTGAGCCCGATCCACCGCTCCAGCATCCTGCTCGGGCGCGTCATGGCCGATGCCATCACGATGCTGATCGAAGGCGCGATCATTGTCGGTATCGCGGTGCTGATGGGGGCCAGGCCCCCAGGCCGGGTGGCTCGGTGCGCTCGCGATGCTAGCCTATGCGACGTTGTCCGGGGTCGTCTGGGCGTGCGTGTCGAACCTCATCGCGCTTCGCACCAGGACTCCGAGCTGACCCTGGTGGCGGGCCTCTTCCTGACGCTGCCGGCTCTCTTCCTCACCCCTGCCTTCTTCCCCGAGCCGCTCCCGCCGGGGTGGCTCCAGGCGGTCGCGACGGGGAATCCCGCGGCCTACGTGATCGAGACCGGAAAGCGTCTGATGAGCATCGGCCACGACAGGGGGCAGGACCTTCGGACGCTGATCGCCCTGGTCGTCGCCGGATTCGTGCTTGCCCCGGGGGCGGCGGCGGTGGCGGCTTTTCGAGCAACCACGAAGTGACGTCGGAGCCGGCAGAAGAAAGGAGCGTGCGGATGGATCAGAACGCGATGGGGCACCGCGTCGACCCGGAGACCCCGATCGAGGACACCGGCGGCGCGCTGCGCGAACTGATCGAGGAGGGCAAGGTCAGGCATATCGGCTTGTCGGAGGCGGCGACCGTCGAACCGGTCTGAGCCGGCGGGTCGCGACCCCTAGGCCGGCCTCGCGAGCAGCTCGTCGAGTCGGGCGTAGGTGGGCCCGCGCTGACCGTTGGCGAACCGCGATATCGTCCCAGCACGGGGAGAGTCCTGCTTTTTTCAGCGGGGGCTGTCGATTCCATCGCTCCCCGTTTGTCTCATAGGTGACCATCCCGAGAAGGAGGGGCCATGAAGTACATGCTGCTGATCCATCAAGGCGACTCCCCGACGCCGCGGTCGCCCGAGGCGTGGACGACCCTTTCCGAGGACGAGCAGAAAGCCGTATACGCCGACTACCAGGCGATCAGCCAGACCCCGGGCGTCACCCCCGGCCTCGGGCTGGACGCTCCCGAGACGGCAACCACCGTGCGGGTGCAGGACGGCAAGACGCTGATCACCGACGGCCCTTTCGTCGAGATCAAGGAATCGATCGGCGGCTACCTCCTGTTCGAGGCCGACGACCTCGACGCTGCGATCGAGCTGGCCTCGCGGATCCCGGCGGCACGCCTGGGCGGCGCGGTCGAGGTGCGTCCGATCGTGGAGTGGTAGCGATCCTCGAGCGGGTCTTCCGCGACCAGTGGGGACGTGTTCTCGCTGCGCTGATCGGCTTCCTCGGCGACTTCGATCTCGCCGAGGAAGCCGCGCAGGAGGCCTTCGCGATCGCCGCGGAGCGCTGGCCGCGAGACGGGGTTCCCGCGAACCCGGGCGCTTGGCTGGTGACGACGGCGCGCAACCGAGCCATCAACCGCATCCGCCGCGATCGCACACTGGCCGCGAAGACCCGCCTGCTCCAGGTGCCGGAGGCAGCACAGGACACGATGAACGCGACGACGTTTCCCGACGAGCGACTCGAGCTCATCTTCACGTGCTGTCATCCGGCGCTGGCCACCGAGGCGCAGGTCGCCCTCACCCTGCGGACGCTCGGCGGCCTGAGCACCGGCGAGATCGCCCGCGCGTTCCTGGTCCCGGAGCCGACGATGGCCCAGCGGCTGGTGCGGGCGAAGCGCAAGATCAAGGCCGCCGGCATCCCGTTCCGGGTGCCTCCCGACCACCTGCTGCCCGATCGGCTCGTCGCCGTGCTCGCGGTCGTCTATCTGATCTTCAACGAGGGCTACGGGGGTCGCGGCGAGCTCGCGGCCGAAGCGCTCGTGCTCGGGCGAGCGCTGGCCGAGCTGATGCCCGACGAGCCTGAGGTGCACGGCCTCCTGGCGATGATGCTGCTGCTCGATGCCCGCCGGGAGGCGCGGTTCCGGAGCGGAGACCTGGTGCTGCTCGCCGACCAGGACCGTTCGCTCTGGGACACGGCACAGATCGCCGACGGGCGGGCGGTGCTCGACCGCGCCCTCGCCCTGCACGGACGCGGCCCCTACGTCGTGCAGGCGGCGATCGCGTCCCTGCACGCCGACGAGCCGCACGACTGGCCCCAGATCGCCGCCCTCTACGGCGAGCTTTCCCGCCTCACCGGCTCCCCCGTCGTGGAGCTGAACCGGGCCGTGGCGGTCGCCGAGTCCGAGGGTCCGGAGGCGGGGCTCGTCATCGTCGATCGCCTCGACCTCGACGACTACCGCTACCTGCACTCGACGCGGGCCGAGCTGCTGCGGCGACTCGGCCGAACGGAAGAGGCCCGTGATGCGTACCGTCGAGCGCTGGCGCTGGTCCACGACGACGCCGAGCGGCGCCTGCTCGAGCGGCGGCTCGCGGAGCTCGGCGGGGTTGCCGGCCCATCCCGACGATGGTGAGGAGCCTCTCCGCGGGCTGTTCGTGATGTCTGGTGGTGTCCTGTGCGTTCCCGTTGGGTAGCACGGCGGGTAGCAGCGAGGCAAGCGAGACTTGCCACGCGCAATGGGCTCCACGAGGCAGCTCGGCTGCCCGACCGCATGGAGCCGATGCCGCGAGTCGGTGGGGGCCTAGGACGATCGGATGCGGCGGACCATCTCACGGGCACCGACGATGGGAAGTCCTCGCACCGTCACCTTGTCGAAGTGTCGATCTCGGGTGACCAGAGCGTCCGCCTTCGCAGTTGCGGCGAGAGCGACGAGATAGTCGTCCTTCGGGTCGTCCGGCGCCACGCGCAGGGGATCGACTGGATCGTCCAGCAGGATCCCTTCGTCGGAGAGGCGGATCGCAAAGCCATCGGCCTCCTCTCGAGAGATGTCGTACTTCTTGGCGATCCGAGGATGCAGCAGAGCCTTTCGGACCTCGTAGACGAGCTGCGGGCAGACGATCAGTTCGAACTCACCGTCTTGCCAGAGATCGATCAGCTCGGATGTTGCCCTGGAGGAGGTCAGTGTTCCCGCGATGAGGCAATCGGCATCGATGACGATGCGGATCGTCAGGACTTCCTCTTGCGCCGGCCCTGTCCCCTGACCTCGTGAACCACCTCGGATGCCAGGTCGAGGGCCTCATCCTCGGAGAGCCGGGCCTTCGCCCTGATCCTGTCGATCACCCCCAGCCCCTCGCGCAGCGCGGCCTCAAGGACTTCGGACTGACTCCTACTGGATCGAGCGGCCCGGATCCGGACCTGACGCATCAGTGTCTCGTCGATCGAAAGCGTCGTCTTCACCTTCGCCATATCGCCATATTGCCATCTCGCCCTCCACGCCGCAACGGTGGACCGTGGTCCCTGAATGCGAAGGCCAGCGAGGGCCGAGTAAACTGCACATGAGGATTGGACTGCGTCAGAGCCTTTGACCGCCTCTTGGCGTCAAATTCACACGTCCTCGGATCCCCGTCGGCACCCTCCATCTCGATCACGAACACGGCCCGATGACCCCCTTTCGGCCGGACCGGCGAGAAGCCGGCTTCTGAGCGGCTCCCTGAGGCCCGTTGGCGGCGGTTCCGGGGTGAGACGCCCGGCCGTTCGCCGCGGCCCGGGCGGCCCTGGCCCGCTCCATCCCTCTCCTGCGGGCCTCGAGGATCGCTGTGTGCCGACCGCCGTGCCGCTCCGCCGGGGTCACGAACCCCAGGCTCTGGTGCACCCCGACGTCGCTGACTAGAGTGGATGAACCGGTCGATGAGCGCCAGGACCTCGGTGGGGGTCATGGAGGCGGTGTCGGCGTCGTACAGGCGCTCGCACTTGGGCCTGGCCATCCAGTACTCGCAGCTCCCGTTATCGGTGGGGTCCGGGGACGGGAGAAGCTCTGCACCACGCCGAGGTCGAAGAAGAACTGCCGGGTCGACCGCAAGGTCATCTGGATCCCCCGGTCGCTGGCGGCGAAGGGGAGCTCCGTTCCTCCGAGAGCAGGGCGTGGGGGCGGCGACGGGCCACCAGCGGGCGTCATGACCGCGTCGGGGAGCAGGCCCACCGGATCCCGTCAGCCACCGCCGGAAGCGGCGGGGATCGAGCATCAGGGCCTCACAGGCCCGCTCGGCGATGATGTGGAGCTTGAGCGGCGCCGGGAGACGGCGTCCGGTGATGCGACCGATCAAGCCTCATCGACTCTTCCCGCAGCAGCGTGTTCTCGCTGGCGAGCTCCTTCAGGGCCTTCGAGGTCAGCTCGAGGTCGCGCTCCAGGGCGGCCCGATCGGGGTCCCGGCGGGGCCGGCCGGGGCCCTTGGCCAACGCGTCGGTGGCCCCCTGCTTCACGCGCTCCCGGATCGCCCGGAGCCGCCAGGGGTGATCCCCCACCGCCGGCACACCTCGGCGTCGGAGGCTCCCCTGCGGGAGATCTCCAGGAACACCTGCCACTTCTGCTCGGCCGTGAGGCGCTTGCGACGCTGCACCCGCTCCTCCATCGCGTCCCCTTCCCGGGTGTGTACCACCCTGGTCGAGAAGGGTGCCAGTCGAGGCCCCTGTGGTGTGGGATCTCCCGCCAGTCAAAACGGGCGGAAGGTCAGACCGCAACCCACAACCAGGAGACTCGTCTCAAAGTCCCTGGTCAGAGGAGTGGGGCGGGGAGGACTCGAACCTCCGACCGGCGGATTATGTGGGCGAACGGTGTCTTCAAAGCCTCCTATTCGATGGCGGCCGCCGCCATCGCCTCCTCTCTGTCATGGCAATCGCGCAAAGCCACGATCCTTCCCTCGCGCACCGTGAACACGGCGTAGTTGCGATCGTCAGCCTTCCTCACGCGGTACGCATCGACCCCTGGAGACCGCACCATGACCATCACCCGGTCGCCGCTTGCGGCCACCTCCTCGAGTTCCGCCTTCAGCCCACGCTCGGCTTGGCGCTCCAAGGCGATCTTGAGCTCGTGGCGGCCGTGGCACACCTGAGGCTCCGGGTCCTCCACGCTGGGATCGAGGTAGGTCCACTCGAGGTCCGGATCGACGAACTGGAGCATCGCCGCCACGTCGCCCCGGGAGTACTCCTCGTACGCTTTGCGGATCAATTCCTCGGCTTCGTTCGACATCGGATCCTCCCCTCTTGTCGTTGTGCGTGCGCAAGCGGGGGCCCGAAGCCCCCAGAAGAGAGGCGGCGCTCGAGCTGCCGCCGGGCCACGGTCTGCTCGGCGACGACAAACGACCATAAGGAACAGCCGGTGGCCGGAGAGGCCAGCCAACCGAACCCCGTGGCGTGGTGAGCGGGGCGGTCAGGGTCAGCCGAACGGTCGCATCCACGACCAGTATCGAATGGAGGAGCGGAGCGCGCAAGGCGCGGGGTGTCAGGGTTGGCGCCGGGTGCGCGTTCAGCTACGACCTCCGCGCAGAGCGACGTCTTTCACCCTCCGCCATATCGTGAATCCGTGCCTCTCGCTGAGCGCCTGACCGCCCAGCTCCTAGCCGAGCCGCCGGCTCGCGACCCCCTGTCGGTCGCGGAGCGCCTGCTGGCCGTCCAGGCGCAGGACCTGCGGGGAGCCGGCTGGCGATCCGAGCCCGGACCACCGGGTCACCGCCTCCGACATCGATCGCGCTCTCACCGAAGACCGATCCCTCCTCGTCACCTGGCTGAACCGCGAGACGCTGCACCCAATCCAGGCCGTGGACTATCCGTGGCTTCACGCCCTCACCACCCCACCGCTCCACACAGCCAATGCGCGCCGCCTGGCCCAGGAGGGCGTCTCACCGGATCTCGCCGACCGTGGAGTGGACGTCGTCGAGCGCTCCCTCGCCCGTGACGGGCCGCTCACCCGCAGGCAGCTCGGCGACCGGATCCGAGCGGCGGGGGTTGCCACCGTTGCCTCCGTCCACTACGCGGTCCTCTGGCCACCGGGGCTCTGATAGAGCCCCGGTGCACTGGCACTGAAAGAATGGAATCTCCACGCGGACTAACTGGGCGCTGGCAGCCCAGAGATCCCGAGCAAGGATCTGTAGGGATTCCGCTCGGATCTGCTCCTGTGACAGTGAAGGACCAGATGTGCTGGTGGATACGAGCCCTCGGGGCGAGCTGGAACGCCTGTACCGGGACCAGCGGGACCGGATGTGGCAGGCCGTATTCGCTTCGCCGGGGATCGGGAGGTGGCGAGCGACGCCGTGGCCGAGGCATTCGCGCAGGCGCTGAGGCGCGGGGACGCAATCCGATCCCCGGAGCGCTGGCTGTGGCGCACGATCTTCCGCATCGCCGCCGGGGAGCTGAAACAGACGGGACGCCACACGACCGACCGGATGGAGGGCTCCTACGAGATGAACGACCTGGCCCGGGACCTTCTCCCGACCGCCATCGGTCACGGCCGCTCGAGGGAGGCTGCGCGAGGTGCTACGAAACTGCTCGTCGTGCTCTGGTGGCAACAGTCCGGGGTGCCGTCAGCCTCCGCGTCAGACTCTTGGTCGGGCTCATGGCGCCAAGAAGTGACGACGTCGCCACGAGCGGCCGGGCCCCATTTTCATCCGTCGTGGGTGGTCGCCGCAGGCGCCCATGTGTGGCTCTTGACTATTCCTCGGAACGACAAGAGTCCGATGGCTGCACCCGAGAATGACTGGTTTCAACTTCCAGCCCTGAGAGGTTCTCAACCGCCGCTGGACAGCGCTACGGACGCTTGTCGCGCACTTCGTCGGTGGACCGCACAGCATTCGCAGAGCGCTTGACGGCCCGATCAAGCCGAAGCCTCATGGCCCGATCATGGACCTGACCATTGGATGTGCAGGACCGGGGCGAACTTTGCGTTGTCGAACGACTCCGCGACGCGCTTGCCGGATCCCGCGATGACGAGAACGATCGCGTTCCCTGCAGCCCAGTTGGTCGTCGGCCCGACGATCTCCTGGATCACGCTCGTCAGACCGGGTGTGCGTTCTGCCGGTCCCCGTTCTGCCTTCACCCAGGCAGGGGGTGTCCACGACACCGAGGTGTTCGTGAGCGTCCTGGACGTGACGTTGAACTTCGCGGTCGTAAACGTCGGGGCGTCGTCGATCGCCTGACCGTGGATCGACAACGTGGTCGCCTCAGATGAGCTCTCGTTGGCCTGGAACTGGACATAGGCGTCGAGAACCGTGGCCCCCCGAGGAATGTTGATCCCGTTGAAGCGCAGTCCCACCGCCGATTGCGGCAGCGTTCCATCGACCATCATGTCGAGGTCGGTGCTCGTCAGGGTCATCCTGCCCTTCGAGACCCGCTCTTCCGCGTCGTCGGAGCTGGTGGCGACCCGGATGTCCGCGACGAGCGGGTTGTTCACGGTGACACCGACGCCGTTGGACGTGGTGGTGTTGGCCGCCTGGTCGGTCGCGACGGCGGTGAGCGTCCGCGATCCGTTGCTCCCGGTGGTGGTGTTCCACACGACGGACCAGCCGTCCCCGCCGTTCGTGTCCGTGCCGATGCTCGCCGCACCGGCGAAGAACTGAACGGACTTGACCCCGTTCGCGTCCGCGGCGGTGGCCGCCACCGTCACGGTCGTGCCGGACACCGTGCTGCCGGCTGTCGGCTGGCTGATCGAGACCGTCGGTCCCACGGTGTCGACCGTCAAGCTGTTGGTGTCACTCGCCGTTTGCGAGGCCGTGTCCGTCGCGGTGGCCATGACGGTGTGCCGGCCGTCGGCAAAGGATGCGTTCACCGGCGAAGACCAGCCGTCCGAGCCGTTGGTGTCGGTGCCGAGGCTGGTGCCGTCGGCGAAGAACCTGACCTGCGTCACCCCCTTGTCGTCCGAGGCGTTCGCCTGGATGGGTACGCTCGTCGATTTCACGAAGCTTCCATCGGGCGGACTCGTGATCGCGACCGTCGGCGGATTGTCGACGTTGTCCACGGTGACCGGGACGACGGCGCTCGTCGCCGCCTGATTGACCGTGTCGGTCGCGACCGCCTTCAGCGAGTGCGCGCCGTCGGCGACCCCGGTCGTGTTCCAGGAGATCGACCAACCGTCCGCCCCGTTCGTGTCGACGCCAAGGCTTGTCGCGCCGTCCAAGAACTCCACCTTGGCGACACCGTGGTCGTCCGAGGCGCTTGCTTGGACCGGGATCGTGCCCGAGAGCGTGGCGCCGCTCGCAGGGCTCGTGATGCTGACCGAGGGTGGGGCGTCGGAGGTCGGCACACGGACCTCGAATAGCCTCCCGTCGTTCTCATCCGGGTGCGAGCCGTTGTCGATCTCGCGATCCACGATCCAGTAGTCCCACCGGCCCGAGCCGTCGCTCGCCGGCGCCATCTGGAGGCCCGAGACGTACCGAAGCCCGGTGATCCCGGAGAGATCAATGATCCGGACGAGGGAGCCGCCCCTCGTCACCTCGTAGATCTGCTTCGTCGCCCGGGCGCCGACGAGCAGGTTGCCGGTCGTCGGGTCAGATCCGAGGCCCTCCCAGTCCGTGGGGCCGAACTGCCCGACGTCGAAGTGCGTCATGACGTCGTTGCCGTCGCCGAAGACCCCGTTCACCGGGTTGATGTCGTAGACCTCGGTGTTCACGCCGTCGACGAAGAACAAGTGCCCGGAGGTCGGCTGGCTGGTCGTCGCGTCGAACTCGGGGTCCTC
>Ga0137375_10001371_pt1 | contig 28182 bp, 26 predicted proteins | sample SagtaG_24_FD_104936 | JGI IMG/M metagenome (GOLD analysis project Ga0137375, IMG submission 104936) | Vadose zone soil microbial communities from Sagehorn Ranch, Mendocino, California, USA - Sage1_R_113_16 metaG | ecosystem: Environmental > Terrestrial > Soil > Vadose zone | place: USA... | reverse complement strand
GGGGGCGGGATCCTGCACATCGAGGCGCCTCCAGAGGAGGTCGTCAAGCGCGGCGGGCTGTTCCACGGCTTCCAGCTGTGGGTCAACCTCCCGTCGAAGTTGAAGATGACCCCGCCCCGCTACCAGGACATCCGGAGCCGTGCGGTGGCGCTGGTCAGCTCGCCCGACGGCGGCGCGCTGCTGCGCGTGATCGCCGGCGAGGTCGCTGGCTACAAGGGCCCTGGCGTCACCTACACCCCGATCTCGCTGCTGCACGCCACGCTCGCCCCGGGCGCCCAGCTGCGGCTGCCGTGGCCGGCCGACTTCAACGCGCTGGTCTACGTCCTGGCCGGTGCGGGCTCGGTCGGCGCCGAGCGGCGGCCGATCCGCATGGGCCAGCTCGCCGTCTACGGCCCGGGTGACGTCGTGACCGTCAGCGCGAATCCCGCCCAGGAGAGCCGCAGCCCCCAGCTCGACGTGCTGGTGCTCGGCGGCCTGCCCATCCGCGAGCCGGTCGCCGCCTACGGCCCCTTCGTGATGAACACCCGCGAGGAGCTGCTCACGGCGTTCGAGGACTACCAGGCCGGCCGCCTCGGCACCATCCCCGTGGTCCCGTTGGAGCCGCGCCCTGGCCACGAGGTCCTCAAGGAAGCCTCCGAATAGCCGCGGCGCGGCAGCGGATCCGCGGCCGAGGCGGGCTCGACGAGCCCGAGCCCGCCTCACGAGCCCGGCCGGCGCCCTGTCCGGCGCCCCGGGTGGACGCTGCGTCCCGGGCTTGGCAAGCTGTGCGGCTGTGAGCGACTTCCAGGCGATCGACGAGCTGGTGGCACGGATGGAGGCGCTGCTGGCCCCGCTGGAGAAGCGGGGTGACCCGCGCCGGTACTTCCATGCGACCTATCTGCGAACCACCAGGGCGGTGGGCGCGGAGCTGGAGGCTGGCCGCTTCCTCGACCCGGCCTGGGTCGAGCGCTGGGACGTGGCGTTCGCCCGCCTGTACCTGGACGCGCTGGAGGCCGATCAGCGCGGGGAGGTCCCGTCGGGTCCCTGGAAGGTGACGTTCGCCGCCGCCGAGGAGCCGCCGACGACGCTGCCGCCGCTGCGGCACGTGCTGCTCGGCATGAACGCGCACATCAACTACGACCTTCCCCAGGCGCTGCTGGAGGTGATCGACGACGCGGAGTTCCAGGACCCGGCGCTGCTGGCCCGCCGCTCCGCGGACCACCGCCACATCGACACCGTGCTGGCCGCGCGGGTCGGCGCCGAGGACACGGAGCTCGGCGAGGTCAGTGGGCCCCGGAGCCTGCTCGACCGGGTGCTGACCCCCGCCAACCGGCTCGGCACCAGGCGCTTCCTCGCTGAATCGCGCGCCAAGGTCTGGGCCAACGCGCGGGCGCTGGCGCTGGCGCGCCGGCAGGGCCGGGACGCCTACGCCGTCCTGCTCGCCGAGCTGGAGCGGCTGGCGGCCAGGCGGGTCGCCGACCTGACCGAGCCCGGCCAGGTGATCCTCATGCTGGCTGCCAAGGGGTTCGGCGTGGTGCTGCCGGGCCCGCGGCCGGAACCCCCTTGATCTTCCGGTCTTCCGCCGCCGCCCCCCAGCACACGCCGGTGGCCGAGCGTGACGGCGACGGCCGCACGCATCACCGCAGGCCGCGGAAGAACTCGCGCACGTCGCCGACCAGCAGGTCAGGCACCTCCATGGCGGCGAAGTGGCCGCCGCGGTCGAACTCTGACCAGTGGATGATGGCATTGGTCCGCTCGCCGAGGCGCCGGACCGGCAGGGAGATCTCGCGCGGGAACACCGCAACGCCGGTCGGCGTCACCGACGGTTCCTCCGCCCCACCCCAGCCGTGACCACCGTGCGCGGCCTCGTAGTACAGGCGCGCGGAGGACCCCGCTGTGCCGGTGAACCAGTACAGCGACACATTGGTCAGCATCTGGTCACGGTCGACCGCGTCCTCGGGGCGGTCCGAGGAGTCCGTCCACTCCTTGAACTTCTCCACGATCCAGGCGAGCTGTCCGACCGGTGAGTCGGTGAGGCCGTAGGCCAGCGTCTGCGGCCGCGTGGACTGGATCATCCCGTAGCCGACGCCCTCCGGCCTCCAGCGGGCGAGCCGCCGCAGCGACTCGCGCACGCGTTGCCGATCGGCGTCGCTCAGCTCGGCCAGCTCCTCGGGGTCCAGCTCATGCCTTGGCACCGCCGACGACAGCATGGTCAGGTGCACCCCGGTGACGTGCTCGGGGTCGATCAGGCCCAGGTCCCTGGAGATGCCGGAGCCCCAGTCACCGCCGTGGGCGCCGTAGCGCCCGTAGCCCAGGCGACGCATCAGCTCGGTGAAGGCGGTGGCCACCCGGCGCACGTCCCATCCCGTCTCGCTGGTGGGCCCGGAGGGCCCGAAGCCGGGGATCGACGGCGCCACCACGTGGAAAGCGTCGGCTGGGTCGCCCCCGTGGGAGCTCGGGTCGGTGAGCGGCCCGATGATCTTCATGAACTCCGCCACCGAGCCGGGCCAGCCGTGGATGACGATCAGGGGCATCGCGCCGGGCTCCGGCGAGCGCACGTGCAGGAAGTGCACCCGCTGGCCGTCGATGACCGTGGTGAACTGCGGGAACCGGTTGAGGCGCCGCTCGTTGGCGCGCCAGTCGTACTGGTTGCGCCAGTAGGCTGCCAGCTCGCGCACGTAGCCGAGCGGCGCGCCGTAGGCCCAGCCCACGCCTGGCAGCTCGTCGGGCCAGCGGGTGCGGTCCAGCCGCTGGTGCAGGTCGTCGATGTCCGCCTGCGGAATTTCGAGGCGGAACGGCCGGATCTCGGCCTCGGGCGCGACAGCCGCGGCGCGCACTTCGGTGGCTTCGCTCAACGGACCTTCCTCAGTCCTGGAGTGCGTTCCAGACCTCCTGGTCGCGTTCGGCGGTCCAGATGCGCGGCCAGTCGATGCCGTCCAGCTCGTCCCAGAGGCGCTGCACGTTGAACGGCAGGCAGTGCTCGAAGATCGGCCAGCGCCCGTAGGTCGGCTCCAGCGCCTCGTGGGTGGCCTCGAACGCCTGCTTGAGCGTCCCGCCCGCGGCGTGCGCCCTGCCGACCCGGTCACGCATGACCAGCAGGAACTCACGCGACTGCTCGACAGCGGCCTCCACGGCCTCGCGGCCCCTGGCCACGGCGCCGCGGCCGCCGACCAGCGCCTCGGCGCCGAACGACCTGACCATGTCCAGGGTGCCGGTCGACCAGTCGGCGTGGAAGGCGTCGCCGGTGTACAGGGCGGCCTGCGCCTCGACCAGGTCCCCCGCGAACAGCACCCGATCGCGCGGCAGCCAGGCGATGATGTCGCCGGCCGTGTGGCCGCGGCCGCAGTAGCGCAGCACCAGATGGCCGCGTTCGCCGCCGAGGTCGATGGTGAGCCGCTCCGAGAAGGTCATCGTCGGCCAGGTGAGCCCGGGGATCGAGGAGGGATCGCGGAACAGCCGTGGCATCCGCGCCAGCTCGCTCTCCCAGTCCTGCTTGCCGCGCTCGGCGACCAGCTCGCGGGTCTTCTCGTGGGCGACGATGGCCGGCGCGTCGAAGGCGCTGGCGCCCAGCACGCGGACCGCGTGGTAGTGGGAGAGCACCAGGTAGCGCACCGGCTTGTCGGTGTGCTGGCGGAGCGTTCCGAGCCAGTCACGCGCCGAAACCGGTGTCGCCCTGGCCTCGAAGCACACCAGGAAGTCCTCGCCCTCGATGGCGCCGACGTTGGGGTCGCCCTCGGCGGTCAGCGCGTAGACGCCGTCGCCGAGCACCTCCAGTGTCTCGGACTTGTCGCCGAGGTCGGCGGAGGACGCGAAAGGTCTGGCCGGCATGGCCCGAGCCTATGCGCCATCGACGGCGCCGTCCAGGCCGAGCCGGCGGGCCGTGGCGGCAGCCTCGCCCCTCGAGTGGACGCCGAGCTTGGCCAGGATGTTGCTCACGTGGACGCTGGCCGTCTTGCGACTGATGTAGAGCGCCTCGGCGATCTGGCGGTTCGACCGCCCGGCCGCCACCAGGCGCAGGACCTCTCGCTCGCGCGGTGTGAGCCCGGTGGGGCCGTTGGCGGGGACGATTCCGAGGCCGATGTCCAGCCGCCCGCGCCGCGCGAGCGCCTCGATCTCGTCCCGCAGCGGGGCGGCGCCCAGCCGAGCCGCGACCTCGTGCGCCGCGACGGCGGTCGCCTGCGCCTCCTTGCGACGGCCGCTTGCCAGCAGGGCTTCGGCCAGCCGCCAGCGTGAGCGCGCCTGCTCGTAGACGTGGCCGTAGCCGAACGCCTCGGCCGAGGCGGCCCAGCGGTCGGGGTCGCTACGGCCCTCCAGCCGCGTGGCTTCGGCCTCAGCCCTGGCCAGCCAGGCCAGCGCCTCGGGTCCCACCTGGCGGCCGGTCGAGCGGGACTGCCGCACCGAGGCCCGCGCCCGCTCCAATAGGCCGCGACCGGTCCGGACCGCGTCCGCCATCACCGCCTCGTCACCCGCCGTCCTCGCCCGCTCGGCGCGGTCAGCCTCCGCCGCCAGCCCCACGGTGGACGGCCAGACGGAGCTCAGCTCCCACTGCTCGTCGGCGGCCTCCAACTCGGCCAGGATGGCGCGAAGCCTCGTCCGGGCCCGGTCCGGGTCGCCTTGCCAGCAGTCGAATTCGATGCCACAGCCCAGGGTCATATAGGTGGCCCAGCCGTCGCCGTGGCTGACGCGCTCCAGACGCTCCAGACGCTCGGCCGCGCCGTCGCCGCCCCTGCCAACCTCGAGGTACAGGGTGACGGCCAGCAGGCTCGGCACCGCGGGCGCGCAGTCGTCGATGACGGCGGCAAGGCGCGCGGCCTCGTCCCACGAGCCCGTCAGGTAGTGTGCGTAGAACCGCTGGATGCGCGCCTGGATGCCGTAGTCGCTCCAGTTGAGGCCCCTGAGCTCGGCGAGCGCGACCGCCTCGGTGAGGACCTCGCGAGCCGTGGTCAGGTTGCCGAAGTCCAGCTCCAGCGTTCCGAGGACGCACTGGGCCCGCAGCTCCAGCCAGTGCTCGCCGGCGGCTGCCGCGCGCCGCAGGGCGTCGTGCAGAAGCGAGCGGGCGACCGGCGCGTTGTCCTGCCTGCACTCCAGCACGGCCAGGGTGATCAGGGCGTGGGTCTCCTCGTTGGCACTGCCGGCGGCCCTGGCGACCGCCAGCGCCTCGTCGCACCAGCGCCGCGCCTCGTCGTACCGGCGCAGCGCCTGGAGGACGCGCGCCCGACCGGCGGTCACCTTTGCGCGCAGCGCCGTCGGGGGCTCGGGCGGCACCAGCTCGACCGCCCGCCGGCTGGCGGCCAGCATCTCGTCGGCGTCGGTATCGGTCTGGAGCAGGTAGTTGGCGAGCCGCTCGTTGGCTCGGGCCGCCCCAAGCCCCTCCGCGCCGGCGACCGCGTCCCGCGCGAGGCTCACCGCCCGGCGGAACTCGCCGGAGTCGCTGGCGGCCGCCGCGGCGCGCAGCTCCAGGTCCACCAGGTCGACGCCGGCCACGGAGGCGGCCTCGGGGACCCGGTCCCACAGCTCGATCGCGGCGGTCAGGTGGCCGAGGGCCTCCGAGGGCGCGAACACCGCGTGGGCCTCGTCAGCGGCACGCACCAGCGCGGCCAGCGCACCCGGCAGGTCGTGACCGGCCAGGCAATGGTAGGCCAGCTCGGCGGCGGGCCCCTGGTCGGCGAGCAGGCGGGCGTAGGTGGCGTGCAGGCGGCTCCGCTCCCCGGGGAGCAGGTCGCTGTAGACCACCTCCTGGAGCAGCGCGTGACGGAAGCGGTAGCTCTCGCTGGTGGGGTCGGTGACCAGGATCTGCGCGGCGATCGCCTCGCGCAGCCCCTGCTCCAGCTCGGCCTCCGGCCGGCCGGCCGCGGCCAGCAGCAGCTGGTGGCCGACGCCGCGCCCGGCGGCCGCCGCCACCTTGAGGACCTCCCTGGCCAGCTCGGGGAGCGCCTCGATGCGGCCGAGCAGCACGTCGGCGAGGGCGTCGGGCAGAAGCACCTCGGCCCGGACGGCCCCGGCGGCCACCAGCTCCTCGGCGAAGAAGGCGTTGCCCTCCGAGCGCGCCAGGATGCGCTCCACCGCGCCGTTCGGCACCTGCCCACCGACCAGCGCCTGCACGTACTCGGCCAGCTCCTCGCGACTGAAGGGCGGCACGTCGATCCGCTCGAGGGTCGGGATGCGGATCAGCTCGGCGAGCAGCGGCCGCAGCGGATGGCGCCGGTGCAGCTCGTCGGACCGGTAACTGACCACCAGCAGGACGCGGCTGGCGCGCAGGGTGCGGGCCAGGAACCCGAGCAGGTGTCGCGAGGCGGCGTCCGCCCAGTGGACGTCCTCGATCACCAGCAGCAGCGGCGCCCGCTGCGACAGGCGGGTCAGCAGCGACAGCACCCCGTCCAGGAGCTGGACCTGCTCGAAGCCGTCGCCGGGCGGCGGAGGCTCGACACCCTCCCTGGCCACGGGCAGGAGCCGGCCGAGGCCCGGCACGGCGGCCACCAACGGGGCGACCAGCTCCGCCTCGTCAGGGCGGGTGCCCACGTCCCGAAAGGCGTCGATGAACGGGACGTAGGGCAGGCCGACGTCGCCGACCTGGAGGCATCCACCCACCAGCACCCTGGCGCCGCCCCGGGCGGCGTGGGCCGCGAGCTCGGCGAGCAGGCGGGTCTTGCCCACGCCGGCCTCGCCGGCGACGAGCGCCACGGCCGGACGGCCGGACTCCGCCCGCTCCAGCAGCTCCAGCAGCTGGGCGAGCTCGCGGGTCCGGCCGATGAACGCAGGGGTGGTCGCTGTCGCCATTGCGGCAAGTATCGCGCCGGCCTGCGACGTTGCAAATGGAAGAGGGCCGGACTCGAGGTCCGGCCCTCGCTCGGGCCTGGTCTGGGGGCTCGTGGCCGTCGCCGCGCTCATCGGTCCGACGGGGTCTAACGAGCCTGCGCGGGCCGCAGCGTCCCGTGAGAGGCCATGTCCTGCCGGCGCTGGCGGCGGTTCCGCCGTACGCCGCGGGCCAGGCGGGCCTTGGCGGCGTCGCGCCGCAGGTCCTCGATGTGTTGCTGGACGATGCCGTAGTCGTAGTCGAACAGGTTGTTGGTCATCTGGCCCTCCGCCGTAATCGCTTTCGTTTCGACACTGCCAACGGTACGGCTAAGACCCCCCTCCCCACCTCGGCCTACTGCCTTAGATCGGGCCGGTCCACAGACTCATTTCCCGAGGCCAGCGGGCATAAGGCGGCTGATCCCACGCCTCGGGTGAGGATGGTGTCGAGCTCGACCTCACCCGGCTGGCCCGGTGGCGACTCCGGCGCAAGGGGGCTGGTCCGCACCTCCCGTGGCGGGTCAGGCGGCGGGCACCAGCCGCTCCGCCAGCCAGTCGGCCATCAGCGTGCGGGACTCGAAGACGTGGTTGGTGAGGCCGTGGTTGCCGTCGTCGAACATGACCAGCTCGGCGCCGGGCGCCTCGGCGGCCAGCCGCGTGGCTTGGCGGGAGGAGATCAGACGGTCCTGCTTGCCGAAGGTGATCAGCAGCGGCCGGGTGATGCGCCCGGCGGCGCCCTCCAGCGTCAGTGCCGCGGCGCGCTGGAGCGCCTCCTCGGGGCTGGCCGCGCCCGAACGACGCTGGAACGCGGCACGGGTCAGCACCGGGAGGTCCTCGAACCCGTCGCCGAAGTTGTATGGGCCGGCCAAGGTGACCGTCGCGCGTGCGCGGGGCTCGAAGGCCGCGGCCCTGGCGGCGTAGTAGCCGCCCAGGCTCACGCCGAAGACGCCGAGCCGTTCGGCGTCAACGTCGCCGCGGCCCTGGAGCCAGTCGAAGCAGGCGGCCACCACGCGCTCGTAGGCCGGCTCGATCGGCAGCTCGTACTCGGCCTCGCCCTGGCCGGGGCCGTCCACCGCCAGGGTGGCCATGCCACGCTCCAGCAGGTAGACGGCGGTCGCCTGGAGCTCCTCCTTGACCGAGTCGAGCCCGGGGACCATGAGCACCGCTGGTGCCGGGGCGCTGGATCCGCCGGCAGGCAGCCGCAGGTAGGCCGCCAGCCGCGTGCCCTGGTAGGGGATCTCGACCCGCTCGGCCGGCGGGTAGAGCGCCCGGGCGCCGCGCGCATAGCAGGCCACCGTGCGCTCGTGCGCGGCGCGCTGCTCCTCGGGGTGCTCGGTGAACAGGAACTTGCCCCAGTGCCAGCAGAGCGCGGCGCGACGCCAGGCGCCGGCCGCCGTCAGCCGCCGGCCCTTGTCCTCGGCGCGCTCGGCGATCGCCTCGTAGCCGGCGGCGGTGACGCCCCACTCGCGGCACCACTCGTCCCAGCTCGTGATCCGCGACAGGGTCGCCAGGAAGTCGACGTAGTCGGTGCCGTTGGCGATGAACCGCGGCGCCCAGTGCGCGGTCGCCGCCCGCACCCGCTCGTCGATCACCCGGTCAGTCTGGCTCGTGGCGCTCACCCACACCTCCGGACGTCCCGCGGAAGGGTCCGCAATCGTTTGCGGCACCATCACCCCGCCCGCAAGGCCTGTCAAGACATGCACGTGGAGGGCTGCTTCGCCTTCCCGGTCCCGCCGCCCGCGGGCGGCGGCGCCGCTCAGGTCCTGGTGATGCGGGCCAGCCAGGCCCGGGCGCCGCTGGGATCCATGGTGACCTCGATGGTGGACGACTCGATGGAGTCCACTCGCCAGCCGTCGTGGAACGTGGACCTGATCTCGTCCTGGCGGACACGCCGGGGACCGAGCTGGCCGGGCTGCCGGTCGCTGAAGCACAGCATGAAGTAGCGGCCGCCCGGAGGGACCACCGCTTCGAGGTTGTCGGCGAACACCGGACGCTCGCCGTCATCCAGCACGTGGAACAGCCCGCAGTCGAGCACGGTGTCGAACCGCTCGCCGAGAGCGGCGAGCTGGAGCGCGTCCCCGACCAGGAACCTCGCCCGCAGGTCCCGGTCCCTGGCCTTCCGCTCGGCAGCCTCGATGGCCACGGCGGCGATGTCGATGCCGGTCGCCTCAAGCCCGACCCGCCGCCATGAGCGTGTGCTCGCCGGTGCCGCAGCCCACGTCCAGGACCCGGCCCCGGAGAGCCCCCGCCTCGGCGAGCGCGAGGAAGGCCGGTTGCGGCCGGCCGATGTCCCACGGCGGCGTCCCCGCGTAGGCGGCGTCGAAGTCCACGGCCCGGCTCCAGGGCCTCGAATCTGGCCTCCCACCTGCACCCATCGCGGACTCCTCCGCTGTGCTCACGTCCCGCCCACCCGCCGGGCCCCAGCCGGACCGCGCCCCCGACCATACCGCCGGGCGCCCGGAGCCGCTTCGCCAAACACCACCAGCCCGGCGCCCTGGCGCCGGGGCGGCGGAACCGGCCACAACCGTCGCCGCCGTCAGGGCATCAAGGGGCGGCCTGCCGCTGGGCCGGGCCGGTTGGTGTCGAGCAAGCGCCAACCGAGGACGACCAACCGGTAGCCCAGGGCCTCGCGGATACCGTCGCGGACGTCCCACCGCCGGCGTGCGTGCACCGGGCGGGAGCGCAGGCGGCGGCGCGCCTCAGCGTCGGCATGCAGATCGGCGATGCGTTGCCGCGCAATCGACTCGTTCGCGCTGAAGAACATGAACCTCACCCTCCCAGCTACCCTCTCGCATCTCGGCCGGGAGTATTAGAAACACAAATCTTGCATTCTGGCAAGATCTGGGTTCCATTTTGTCAAGCCCGGCCTCGATACGGCCTGGCCTCCCCGTCCGGTCCGCCCTCCAGCACCGTCCGCCGCGGCCCGCGGCGGACGGGGCGGACGGCAGCGGCCGCCAAGGCGGCCACGGCGGGTGCCGCAAGCGGACCCGCTACTCCACCGGCTCCATGCCATGGCGGCGCATCAGCTCCAGCTCGGCCGACCGGGCGGGCGGGCCCTCGCCCGCCCACAGGTCCTCCAGCTCACGGAAGTAGTCGTCCATCGCGGGCGAGTGCAGCACCAGCACGCGGGCCGGCTCCCGCCCCGCGTTGCCGAAGGTGTGCGGGACGCCGCCGGGCACCAGCACGAAGGTCCCGACGCCGCCCTGGACCCGCTCGTCCCCGGCCACGATCTCGGCGAGGCCGCCCACCACGTAGAAAGCCTCGACGCAGTCGGTGTGGCGGTGCGCCGGCGGGCGCCTGCCGCCGGGCGGGACGATCCGCTCGTGCAGCGAGAACGCGCCGCCGGTGGTTGCCGCGACGGCCTTGAAGAGCAGGATGCTCCCGCGGGCGCGCAGCTCCTCGCCCTCGCCTTCGGCCAACACGATCGGACCGGCCATCCTGCCTCCATCGGATCGGATCGGTTGCGCGATTGCCCGACTGCCCGTGATCGCTGCTTCACTCTATGGCAGGCGGCGCCCCATCCGGGGGCGGCACAGGCGGGCTGACGGGAGATGGCGTTGGAAGCGACCACGGGCAAGGGACGGTTGGCGATCGTCGGCGGGCGGGTCCTCCCCATCGTGGGCACGCCGTTCGAGGGCGGCGCGATCCTGATCGAGGACGGCGGGATCACGGCGCTGGGTCCGGACATCCCGGTTCCCGACGGCGTTGACCGATTCGACGCCGGCGGCAAGGTCATCATGCCGGGCCTGGTCGATGCCCACGTCCACCTCGGCGTCCACGAGGAGGCCGAGGGCTGGGCCGGGCAGGACACCAACGAGATGACCAACCCGGTCACCCCGCACGTCCGCGCCCTCGACGCCATCAACTCCGCGGACCTCGGCTTCCAGGACGCGGTGAGCGGCGGGGTGCTGACCGTCAACGTGAACCCCGGGTCCGGCAACCCGATCGGCGGCCAGACGGTGGCGCTGCGCTGCGCCGGGCGCACGGTCGACGAGATGGTCCTGCGCGCGCCGAGCGGGCTGAAGTCCGCGCTCGGCGAGAACCCCAAGCGAGTCTACGGCGACCGCAAGGAGTTCCCCTCGACCAGGCTCGGCACGGCGGCGGTGATCCGGGAGAGCTTCGTGAAGGCCGCCAACTACCTGGACAAGCGCGAGCACGGCAGCGGCGAGCCGGTCGAGCGCGACCTGCGCTGGGAGGCGCTGGCCATGGTGCTGCGCCGCGAGATCCCCTGGCGCCAGCACTGCCACCGCGCCGACGACATCGCCACCGCGCTGCGGCTCGCCGACGAGTTCGGCTACCGGCTGGTGATCGACCACGGTACCGAAGCCGCGCTGCTGGCCGACCGGATCGCCGAGCGGGCCGTGCCCGTGCTGATCGGCCCGCTGCTCACCTCCCGGTCCAAGGTCGAGCTGCGCCGGCGCTCGCTCGCCAACCCCGGGAAGCTGGCGACGGCGGGGGTGGAGATCGGCATCATCACCGACCACCCGGTGGTGCCGATCCAACTGCTCCACGTGCAGGCGGCGCTGGCCGTCAAGGAAGGCCTGGACCCGGCGACCGCCCTCCGGGCGATCACCCTGACGCCCGCCCGGGTCCTCGGGCTCGACGACCGGCTCGGCTCGCTGGCGCCGGGCAAGGCGGCCACCCTGTGCATCTGGTCGGGCGATCCTCTGGACGTGCGCTCCCGCGTGGAGGCCGCCTGGATCGACGGCCGTCAGGTTCTGGACGGCGGCGGGCCGGCCGCCGCCCAGGGGTCGTAGTCGACCTCCAGCGGCTCCTGTGGCGGCCGCTCCGGCTCTGGCACGTTCCGCAGGTTCAGGCGGATCCGGTACCAGGTGGTGCTGCGACCCCGCATCGAGTCGACCAGCACGTCCGCCGGCTCCAGGCGGCTCCACACCTGGGGATGGCGCGCCTTCCACCGCTCCAGCCCGTCCATGGCCTCGGCCTGGGTCGCCGCCCTGGCGATCTCGATCAACGGCATGGTCGAGCGCCGCCGCCCGGTCGGCCCGGTGGCCTTGCCGGGCGCCGGCGGCGGGACGATCCCCTGGCGGGCCGGTGGGTCACCGCTCCCCCGCCGCTTCGACGGCTGCACCCGCCGCGCCTCGCCGGCCTGCTTGACGAAGTGCGGGGGCCAGGGGGCGTCCTCGAACCCGACCGCCTCGTGCTGGCCGGCAAGGTCGAGCAGCGGCTCCAGTGAGCCGGCGGACCGGTCCATGCCCTCCCATGGGTCGCCCGTCTCGGCGAACCGCTCCGCCATGGTGTCGATCGTGAACGCCCCCGGTTCGCAGCCGGGGACCTCCTCCCAGCGCAGCGGGGCGGAGACCCGCGCGTCGTGCATGGGCCGCACCGAGTAGCCGGAGGCGACCGTGCGGTCCTTGGCGTTCTGGTTGTAGTCGATGAAGACGCCGTGGCGCTCCTCCTTCCACCACCTGCTGGTGGCGAGGTCCGGCGCTTGGCGCTCCACCTCGCGCGCCAGAGCGACGGCGGCCCGGCGGACCTCCGAGAAGGGCCAGCGCGGCTCGATGCGGCTGTAGACGTGGAAGCCGCGGGAGCCGGAGGTCTTCGGCCACCCGACCAGCCCGAAGGTCTCGAGGACCTCGCGGACGAGCAGCGCGACCTCGCGGATCTGCGACCATTCGACGCCGGGCACCGGGTCGAGGTCGACCCGCAGCTCATCGGGGTGGTCGAGGTCGGCGGCGCGGATCGGGTGCGGGTTGAGGTCGATGCAGCCGAGGTTGACGACCCAGACGAGCTGCGCCGCGTCGCGGACCACCACCTCCTCGGCGGTCCGGCCCGATGGGAAGTTCAGCTCGACCGTCTCGATCCAGTCAGGGCGCGAGGTCGGTGCCCGCTTCTGGAAGAAGAACTCGCCGTCCGCGCCGTTGACGAAGCGCTTGAGCGCCATCGGCCGCCCGGCCACGCCGCGGACCGCGCCGTCCGCGACGGCCAGATAGTGGCGGACCAGGTCCAGCTTGGTGTGACCGGTCCGAGGGAAGAACACCTTGTCCGGGTTGGTGATGGTGACCTCGCGCCCAGCGACCTCGAGGACCCGCTTTCGAGCCGGCATGCGACCACGATACGACACGAAGGCGCCGGCTCAGCGGAAGCATGCCGAGCCGGCGCCCGGTTGGTCATGATGCGTCAGTTCTGCTCCGGGGCGCCGCGCGGCGCCGGCCCGGGGCCCTGGTCCTGGAGGGTGAAGCGGATCTGCTCCCCCTCGACCTCGGCATCCAGGACCTTGTCCTCCAGGTAGTCGGAGGCGAGCTCCTCGAGGAAGACGCGGGTGCCCTGGTCCTCGATCACCTGGTCGCTCTCGGCCGGCGACTCCACGACCGACAGCTCGAGCGTGGACTCGCTATCGGTCACCGGCTTGGCGGTGATCTTGAGCCCGCCCTGTGGCATCGGCGAGGACCCCACGATCGCGTTGATGGCCTGGGCCGCTTCCGTGGTGATGGTGAGCACGATGGCGATCACCTTTCGGTCGGAGATGCGTCCGTCTTGGCCACTTACCTCGTCAGTCACGCGCGAAACGTGGATGCGGCATCGAGTTGCCGCCGGGTGGTCTCGAGGCCCCAGCCGTCCAGGTCACGCAGACGGTCACTGCTGGCCACCAATCCCCCGACCTCGGCGACGTGGGCCGCCCATGCCTCGCGCCGCTCGACCGCCGGTCGGGCCAGCAGGCAATCGGGGTCGTTGATCCAGAAGCGGCCGTGCTGCCACTGCCGTCCACGCCCCGTCAGCACCGCTGCGCGCTGGGACGGCTGGCTCAGGTCGGTGTCGGGCGAGTCGTACCGCGGCGCGACGTCGGGGCTGATGCGCATCGCGTCGACCAGACCGACGCTCGGCAGGATCGGCGCGCCGCAGCCGAGCAGGTAGGGCTGCGGGCCGATGGCGCCGCGGATCAGCTCCAGCCCGCGCCGGTAGGCGGCCAGGCCGTCCAGGTCCTCGTGCCGCCCGCCCTCCAGCGCGCCGGCGTAGATGAAGTCGATCTTGAAGTAGTCGATGCCGAGACCGGCCAGGGAGGCGAAGACCTCGCCGAGCCAGGCGGCGGCGCCGGGGTGGGTGATGTCGAGCGCGTGCAGGTCCTGGTCCCAGTTGTGCCCGGCGCCAGCGCCGCGGACGAGCCACTCCGGGTTCCCGGCGGCCAGGCGGCTGCGGGCCCCGACCAGGAACGGCGCCACCCAGATGCCGGCACGCCTGCCCCGCTCGCGGATCCGCCCGACGAGGTCGCCGAGCGACTCGAACCGGCCGGAGAGGTCCAGCCAGTCGCCGATCTCGGCCTGGTACCCGTCGTCCAGCTGGACGACCTCGATCGGCAGGCCGAGCTCGTCCATGGCGTCCAGGTTCTCGAGCATGTCCGTCTCGGTGACCTGCGTGAAGTAGTGGTACCAGGAGCACCAGGCGGTCGGCGCCGGCCGCGGTGCCCCGAGCCCGGCCCGCTCGGCGTAGCGGTCCGCCCAGGCGGCCAGCGCCGGCCCGACCCGGCCGAGGTCGCCCTCCCGCTGACCCTCGACCGTGGCGGGAACCTCCACGTCGACGATCTCGACGGGGCCGTCGGCCTGGACCACCACGCGACCGTCCCGCGGCTCCGCGCGAATCGAGGGCATATGGACGCTGCCGTCGGGCGTGGCCAGCACCCGCACCGGCGCTCCGTCCCCGGGGTCGACCGCCAGCAGGCCCTCGCCCTGGAAGCCGCTGTCCGGTGGGACGCGCTCCGGCCGGTAGCACATCACCCTGCGCACGTCGCCGACCGGGCGGTGCGGCCGATCGGCGAGGCCGTAGGCGGTCGTCGGCGTCCATGACTGCCAGCCATGCTCGTAGACGCGCGCCCTTCCCGGATGGACCTCGATCTCGGCGACCTCGGCGAACCCCACGGGACGCTCCCTCCTCAACCTTTGGTGGCCCCCAGCGTCAGCCCCCGCACGAACTGCCGCTGCAGGGTGAGGTAGACGATCAAGGTCGGCAGCGCTGCCAGGAGCGCGCCAGCGGCGATCAGGTTGTCGTCGGTGAAGTAGATGCCCTGGAGGTTGGCCAGCGCCGAGGTGATCGGCCGCTTGTCGCCTGTGGACATCAGCACCAGTGCCCAGAAGAAGTCGTTGTAGACGAAGATGAACTCCAGCGTCGCCAGCGCGGCCAACGCCGGCCGGCACAGGGGCAGGATGATCCTCCAGAACTGGCGCCACACCGAGGCGCCGTCGATCAGCGCCGCCTCGGTGAGCTCGTGCGGGATGGTGCGCATGTAGTTGCTGAGCACGAAGGTGCAGAAGCCCGTCTGGAAGGCCACGTGGATGGCGATCAGGCCCCAGTACGAGTCGTAGAGCGTGCCGGACTGGTTCATCCAGGCCGGCAGCGGGATCATCAGGAACAGCCGGTACAGCGGGGTGATGATGACCTGCTGCGGCAGCAGGTTGCCGGCGGTGAACACGATCAGCACCGCGACGTTGAGCTTCCAGCTGAACCGCGACACCGCGAAGGCCACGAACGAGGCCAGCAGCAGGGTCAGCAGCACCGCCGGCACGGTGACGATCAGCGTGTTGCCGTAGAACCTGATGAGGTCGGCCTGGTTCCAGGCGTTGGCGAAGTTGGTGAAGCCGTAATGGCCGCCGATCGAGAAGTAGCCGAGCCGGAAGGTGTCCGGGTACGGGCGCAGCGAGGTGTAGACGGTCCACACCAGCGGGGCGAGCCACACCAGCACGGTCACGATCAGGAACGCGTGCAGCAGCACTCTCGCCGGCCGCACCCGCCGCGAGCGCCGCACGGTCACGGGCGCCGCGGCCTCGGTCCTGTGGGCGTCGACGTCGACGCCGGTCGCGGCCATCTACCTCGCCCCCCTGCCCGCGAAGCTGCCGCGGAAGTAGACCACCAGGTAGGGGATGATGAACACCAGCGAGACCACCAGCAGGATCACGGCAAGGGCCGACCCGTAGCCGATGCGGCTCGCCTCCCCGACGATGTTGTTGGTCACCAGCACCGACACCAGCTCCAGGCCGTTGGTGCCCCTGTTGATCACGTAGACCAGGTCGAAGGCGCGCAGCGACTCGATCGCGGTGATCACCAGCACGACGACGTTGATGGGCTTGAGGGCCGGGAACACCACCCGGCGGAACGACTGCCACTCGTTGGCCCCGTCGATCGCGGCCGCCTCGCGCAGCGACGGGTCGAGGCTCTTCAGGCCGGCCAGGTAGATGATCATGATGTAGCCGACGTGCCGCCAGCCGGAGGCCACCAGCGCCGCCCACAGGTTGATGCGGGAGTTCCCGAGCCAGTCGACGTGGGTGCCGAGCAGGTTGTTCAGCAGGCCGTCGTCGTGGGAGTAGACCAGGCGCCAGATGAAGCCGACGATCGCCAGCGACAGCATCACCGGCAGGAAGATGATGCTCTGGTAGAGGCGGGTCATGCGCAGGCGCTTGTCGAGCTGGACGGCCAGGTACAGGCCGAAGCCGGTCGCCAAGAACAGGAACCCCAGCCAGATGAAGTTGTGCCGCACCGCCGGCCAGAACGGTGGGTAGATGGTGAAGATCTGCCGGTAGTTCAGCGTCTTGATCCACTGGATCGTGTCGAACCCGCCGACGCCCTCCCAGCGGGAGAACGACAGCGCGATCGACCCCAGCGTCGGGACCCAGACCAGGGCGATGTGCAGCGCGGCGGGGATGCCGACCATCACCGCCAGCACGGTCCGGTCGCGTCGGGTCAGCTTGCGGGCGCGCCGGCGGGCCCTCGCACCCGCCGGCGCCGTCCTTCGGACCGTGGCCATCGGACCGCGTCAGCCCACGAAGATGGACTGCTTCTGCTTCTCGATGGAGCCGAGCAGACTGGTGGTGCCCTTGGGGTTCTTGATGAACTCCTGGAGTGACGGGATCATCACCGTGGAGACGAAGTCCGGCCGGCTGTCGCGGTCCAGGAACTGCGAGATGTGCTGGGCCGAGCCGATCAGCTCCACCGCCTTCTTCTGGAGGGTGTCGTAGCCGCTGGTGTTCGCCTTGGTGTTGGCCGCGATGTTGTTGGGGTCGGACTTGAGGTAGGTCTCGACCGCCTCGGTGCCGGCCATGTACTCCAGCAGCTTCTTGGCGCCGTCCTCGTTCTTGAGCTTGCGGCTCAGCATGAAGCCGTCGATCGGCGCCTCCACCGAGTCCTGGCCGAACTGCGGGTTGATCTCGGGGAAGGCGAAGAAGTCGAGGTCGTCCTTGTCGGGGCCCTTGAACTGCTGGCCGACGAACATGCCGAGCAGGAACATGGCGGTCTTCTTCTGCGCAAGCGTGGCGGCGGCCTCCTCCCACTTGCGCGCCAGGCCGCCCTGGAGGTCGTGGTAGGGAAGGATCTCGGCCCAGTGGTCGAAGGTGGTCTTGACCCTGGCGTCGGTCCACGACTCCTTGCCGTTCATCAGGTCGATATGGAACTGGTAGCCGTTGGTCCGCATGTTGATGTAGTCGAAGGTCCCCATCACCGGCCAGCCGCCGTCGTCGGCCATGGCCAGCGGGGTCAGTCCGTCCTTCTGCTGTTGCTTGAGCAGCGCGACGTACTGGTCCCAGGTCTTGGCGGGCTGGTAGCCACGCTGCTGGAAGACGCTCTTCCGGTAGAACACGGCCCATGGGTAGTAGTAGAACGGCACGAAGTACTGCTTGCCGTCGGTGCCGGTGGAGGCCGCCTTCAGCGCCTCTGTGAAGTTGCCCCCGATCTTCTCCCACACGTCGGAGATCGGAGTCGCCAGCCCCTTCTGCGCGAAGAAGTTCATGCGGTTGCCCGCGAACCAGAAGAACACGTCCTGGGGCGTTCCCTGGAGATAGGTGTTGATCTGCTGCTGGAACGTGTTGTGGTCGACCGTGTTGACCTGGATGTCGAGGCCCGTCGCCGCTTTGGCCTTTGCGAACACGTCGACGTAGGCCTGCTTGGGGACGGCGTCGGAGGCGTTGGACCCGACCGCGACCACCTTGCTGGCGGTCCCACCACCACCGCCGCTCTTGCCGCTGCCACAGGCGGCAAGGATCTCAGGGAGGGTGACCGCTCCCGCGGTCACACCGAGGAGCTTGAGCAGGTCTCGCCTGTTCACGACCGGCGTCCCGGCAACGGCCGGCAGCGCCGTGGGGGACCTCGATGAGCGGGTCATTGCGCCTCCTTCTCAAGAGCAGCTGAAACGAGCTGTTTCAACGCAACCCCACAAGCTTGCACATATACCAGCGTGCCGGACGGTTCATGTCAAGGGCGAAGTGTGCCATCCTGTTGACTTCCGGTGGGTAATGGTTCGATCCTGACGCCATGACACGATGGCCCGAGGGTGTCGGCGGGCTCTGCTACGGGGGCGACTACAACCCCGAGCAGTGGCCCAGGGACGTCTGGCGGAGCGACGTCCGGCTGATGCGCGAGGCCGGGGTCAACCTGGTCACCGTGGGCGTCTTCTCGTGGGCGTGGCTCGAGCCGGAGGAGGGCCGCTTCGAGTTCGACTGGCTCGACGAGGCGCTCGACCTGCTCCACGGCCACGGGGTCATGGTCGACCTGGCGACCGCCACCGCCGCGCCGCCGCCGTGGTTCTCGCGCCGCCATCCGGAGAGCCTGCCGGTCACCCGCGAGGGCCAGCGCCTGTGGCCCGGCAGCCGCCAGACCTTCTGCCCCAGCTCGGCGGCCTACCGGGCGGGCGCTGTGCGGCTGGCCGAGTCGCTGGCCAAGCGCTACGGGGAGCACCCGGCGCTGGCCATGTGGCACGTGCACAACGAGTACGGCTGCCACAACGGCCACTGCTACTGCGACGCCAGCGCCGAGGCTTTCCGGGTCTGGCTGCGGCGCCGCTACGGTGATCTCCACGCGCTGAACCAGGCCTGGGGCACAGCCTTCTGGAGCCAGCGCTACGGCGAGTGGGAGGAGATCGACCCGCCACGGCCCGCACCGAGCTTCGTGAACCCGACCAAGCAGCTGGACTGGTGGCGCTTCAGCTCCCAGGAGCTGCTGGAGTGCTTCCGCGCCGAGCGGGAGGTGCTGGCGCGCCACACCCCATCGACCCCGATCACCACCAACCTGATGGCCGCGCGCTTCAAGACCCTCGACTACTGGGCCTGGGCCCCGGAGCTGGACCTGGTCGCCAACGACCACTACCTCATCGGCGAGGACCCGCTGAGTCACGTCGACCTGGCGCTGGCCGCCGACCTCAGCCGCTCGCTGGCGGGCGGTCAGCCCTGGCTGCTGATGGAGCACTCGACCAGCGCGGTCAACTGGCAGCCGCGCAACCTTGCCAAGCAGCCGGGGCAGATGCGCCGCAACAGCCTGGCGCACGTGGCCCGTGGCGCCGACGGCGTGCTGTTCTTCCAGTGGCGCCAGTCACGTGCGGGATCCGAGAAGTTCCACTCGGCGATGGTCCCCCACGCCGGCACCCGCACCAAGGTCTGGCGCGAGGTGGTCGAGCTCGGCGCGGAGCTGGAGCGGATCGCCGAGGTCAAGGGCAGCCGCGTCGACGCCGAGGTGGCGCTGCTATGGGACTGGGAGGCGTGGTGGGCGGTCGAGCTGGACTGCCACCCCAGCGCCGACCTGTCCTACCTGGAGCTGGTCCGCGACCACCACGCGGCGCTGTGGCGGCTCGGCGTCACCGCCGACCTGGCGCACCCGACCGCCGACCTGGAGCGCTACCGGCTGGTGCTGGCGCCGAGCCTGTACCTGGTCAGCGACGCGGCCGCGGCCAACCTGCGCGGCTTCGTCGAGGAGGGCGGGAGCCTGCTGGTGCAGTTCTTCAGCGGCATCGTCGACCAGCACGACCAGGTTCGGCTCGGCGGCTACCCCGGGGCCTTCCGCGACCTGCTGGGCATCTGGGTCGAGGAGCTGTTCCCGCTGCCGTCGGGCGGGACCGTGCGGCTCGACGACGGCTCGGCCGCCTCGCTGTGGAGCGAGCTGGTCCATGCCGAGGACGCCCAGGTGCTGGCCCGCTACGCGGACGGCCCGGTGGCCGGCGGCCCGGCGGTTACCCGCAAGGGCTCCGCCTGGTACGTCTCCACCAGGCTGGCGCCGGCGGACCTCGAGCGGTTGCTGGCCCGCGCCTGCGACCGTGCCGGCGTCGCAGGGGTCTGCGGCTCGGCCCCTCCCGGCGGGGTCGAGGTGGTCCGGCGCCGCGATCCCGGCCAGCGGGGCGCCTCGTGGCTGTTCGCCATCAACCACGGCGGCGAGCCGGCGGTGCTGCCGGCGAGCGGGGTGGAGCTGCTCACCGGCGCCGAGGTCGCCGGGCGGCTGGCGCTGCCCGCCGGCGCCGTGGCCATCGTGCGAGAGGACGGTGCTTGAGATGCTGCCAGCCCAGCGGCAGGAGCGGATCCTGGACGAGCTCCAGCGCAGCGGCGGCGTACGCGTCAGCGACCTGACCGATCTGCTCGGCGTCTCCGACATGACCATCCGGCGCGACCTGGACGCGCTCGCAAGGCGGGGGCTGGTGTCCAAGGTCCACGGAGGCGCCACCCTTCCCCGGCGCGGCAGCACCGACGAGCCGGGCTTCGAGGCCAAGTCCAGCCAGGAGCGGCCGGCCAAGGAGGCGATCGCGCGCCGCGCCGCCGAGTTCGTGCAACCGGGGACCGCGATCGCGATCAGCGCCGGCACCACCACCCACGCGTTCGCCCGCCACCTCACCCGCATCCCCGATCTCACCGTGGTCACCAACTCGCTGCCGGTGGCAGAGGTGCTGTACGCGCACGACCGGCCCGACCGCGTCGTGGTGCTGGTCGGCGGCGTCCGCACCCCCTCGGACGCGCTGGTCGGCCCGGTGGCGGTGCAGACCATCCGCTCCCTGCACGTGGACTGCCTGTTCATGGGCGTCCACGGCATCGATCCCGGCGCCGGCTTCACCTCGCCGAACCTGGTCGAGGCCGAGACCAACCGGGCGATGGTGGCCACCACCCGGCGTCTGGTCGTGCTGGCGGACCACACCAAGTGGGGCGTGGTGGGGCTGTCGACGATCGCCTCGCTGGACCAGGCGACGGTGCTGATCACCGACTCCGGCCTGGCGCCGGAGGCGCGCGAGGCGCTCACCGGGCGGGTCGGGGAGCTGATCCTGGTGGAGCCGGCCCAGATCGGCCTGGTGAAGGTGCCGTCGCTGGACGCCGCCGGCGTCAGCGCCTGAGCGCGCCGCCGCTGCGCGGGTCCACCGCGCGCGTATGATCGCCGCCCCGTTACGGAGCGCAACAGCGAGGACCCATGGACTCCAGATCATTGCTGCGCAGGGAACGCGAGGCGCTCTGCGACACGCTCGCCTCGTTGGGGCCGGACGCTCCGACCCTCTGCGGGGGCTGGACCACCGCCGATCTGGCCGCGCACCTGATGGTGCGCGAGCGGGAGCCGGTCGCCGCGGCCGGCATCCTGCTGCCCGGCCCCTTCGCGAAGCTGAACCATCGCCGCATGGAGGCCGCCAAGGCGGGCGGGTACGAGCGCATCATCCGGTGGCTGCGCGGCGGTCCCTACGGGCTGTGGCGGCTGCGGCCGATGGTGGCCGTCAACGTCCTGGAGTACTTCGTGCACCACGAGGACGCCCGCCGGGCCAACGGCCTGGAGCCGAGGCCGGCGGACCCGGACCTCGACCGTGCCCTGTGGCGGATGCTCCGGGCGGCCGGGCCGCGGCAGGTCCGGCCGCTCCGCGGCTTCGGCGTGGTGGGCGAGGGGCCGGACGGCCGCACCGCCGTGCTGCGCAAGGGCTTTCCCGAGGCCAGGATCGCGGGCGCTCCCGGCGAGATCGTGCTGTACCTGATGGGCAGGAAGCAGGCGGCGCGCGTCGAGCTGTCGGGCTCCGAGATGGCGGTCGCCGCGCTCTCCAACGCGCCGATGCGCGTATAGCGGCTGGAGCCCCGGCCGCCAGGGGTCCAGTATGGATGCCTGGACGGGGCAGCGGCGACAACGGGAGGGAGCTTCGTGCGGCAACGCAGGCTCGGGCGCAGCGGCCATGCCAGCTCTGTGCTGATCTATGGCGCGGCGGCGCTCGCCGAGGTCGACCAGGACGTCGCGGACCGCTCGATCCAGCTCGCGCTGGACGCCGGCATCAACCACTTCGACGTGGCGGCCAGCTACGGCGACGCGGAGCTGCGGCTCGGACCGTGGATGCCGCGCATCAGGGACCGCGTCTTCCTGGCCACCAAGACCGGTGAGCGGGCGGCCGGCAGCGCCTGGGCACAGATCAACCGCAGCCTGGAGCGGCTCCAGACCGACCACCTCGACCTGATCCAGCTGCACGCCGTCTGCGATACCGACGAGCTCGACCAGGTCACCCGCTCCGGCGGCGCGCTCGAGGCGGCCGTGCGCGCTCGGGACGAGCGCCTGGCCCGCGCCATCGGCATCACCGGCCACGGGCACCAGGCGCCGGCCACCCACCGGGAGGCCCTGCGACGCTTCCCGTTCGACACGGTGCTGAGCCCGCTGAACTACGTGCTGAGCCTCGACCCGGTCTACATGGGCGACTACGAGGAGCTGGTCGCCGAAGTCCGTTCCCAGGACGCCGGCCTGATGATCATCAAGACGGTGTCCCGCCGGAACTGGCCGGACGACGCCAGGCCCTACACCACCTGGTACGAGCCGTTCGACGACCAGGGGCGCATCACCGCGGCCACCGTCTGGGTGCTGTCCCACGAGGAGGTGACCGGCATCGCCACACCCGGCGACGTCCGCCTGCTCCCGCTGGTGATCGAGGCTGAGAAGCAGGTCGGGACCGTGCCGGTCGCCGACGCCGAGCGGGTCCTCGCCGGCGCCGACGACTACAGCTCCCCGTTCATCGACATCCCGTTCTGAGCATCGGCCAGGGGCAGGGCGTAGCGCCGGGGGCGTAGCGCCGGGCCGGTTACCAGCCTCCGCGGTGGACGACCTCGTCGAAGGGGCGGCGGTCCGGCGCGCGGATCGGCGCCAGCGGCCGACCGGCGGGATACCCGAGGGCGATCATGTAGGCGCAGCGCCGGTCCTGGGGGTGGCCGAGGATCTGGCGGGCGAGGTCCTGGTCGCCGACGGAGGCGTGGCCGCTGCCGATCCCGAGGTCGGCCGCCGCCAGCATCATGCTGATGGTGACCTGGCCGAGGTCGTAGTCGATCGAGCCCCTGGTGCGCAGGTCCTCGGCATGCGGGGCGAGCAGCACGACGGTCGCGGCCGAGGAGGCGACGTGGCCGGCGCCATGCCAGACCTTGGACAGCTCCTGGAGCTGCCGCCGGTCGGTGCAGACGACGAAGTCCCACCGCTGTCGGTTGCCCGCGGACGGCGAGCGCCGTCCGGCTTCGAGGACCCGGTCGAGGTCGTGGGGGTCGATCGGCCGGTCCGCGTACTGGCGGACGTTGCGCCGCGCCCGGATGGCATCCCAAGTCTCCATGCCCGGCATGGTACGGGCTTTCGCCTGATAGCCTGACCGCGCGGTGGAAACCGCCGGCACCACCTGACGCTCACAGCGAGGCACAGGCGAGCAGCAGCGCCTGGGTGCCCAGGGCGGCGTCGGCGGCGTCGGCGTGCTCGTCGGGGTTGTGGCTGCCGTTGGTGGAGCGGACGAACAGCATCCCGGTCGGCACCCCGACGGCCGCGAGGCTCTGGGCGTCGTGGCCGGCCATGCTCGGCAGCCGCGGCGCCTCGAACCCGAGCCGCTCGCACGCCGACGCCAGCGCGCCGGCGACTTCTCCGGTCATCGGCACCTGCGCGGCCTCTCCGAGCTCTTCCACCCGCCAGGCGAGCCCGCGCCGCACGCAGATCCGCTCGATCCGGTCGAGGATGGCGGAGGCGGCGGCAAGGCGGCGTTCCGCGGAGACCGACCGGACGTCCAGGGAGAAGGTCGCCGAGCCCGGCACGACGTTCTGGGCTCCTGGTGAGACCTCGATCTCACCGACGGTGGCGATCGCGTTGCCGGCGGCGGCCGAGGACACTTCCTCGACGGCCAGCACGCACTCGGCGGCGGCGGCGAGTGCGTCCTTGCGCTCCCCCATGGCGGTGGCGCCGGCGTGGTCGGCCCGGCCGGTGAGGTGCACCCGGCCGTGGTAGAGCCCGACGATTGCGGTCACCACCCCCAGCGGGCAGCCCCGCCGCTCCAGCGTCGAAGCCTGCTCGATGTGCAGCTCCAGGTAGGCGCGGGCGCGCTCGCGCTCCAGCACGACGCTCTCCGGGCGGACGGGCCGGCCGAGCAGCTCGGCCGCGGCCTCCAGCGCGGTGCGGCCGCCGGCGTCGCGCCGCTCCCAGGCGCGCTCCGGCAGCAGGCCGCACGCCGCCGCGCTGCCGAACAGCCCGGTCCCGAAGCGAGGGCCCTCCTCGCCGGTCCATGCCACCACGTGGAGCGGCACCGCTGTCCCGGCCTGGTGGAGCGCCTCTGCGACCTCGGCGGCGGCGACGACCCCGAGCGCGCCGTCGTAGGCTCCGCCCCGCGGGACGGTGTCGAGGTGCGAACCGACCAGGACCCTGGGCGCCTCACCGACCACGCAGTGCAGGTTGCCCGCATCGTCCTGGTCGCATCGGTAGCCGAGAGGCTCCAGCCACGAGCGGACCAGCTCCCGCGCCGCCTGCTCCTCAGGCGTCAGCGCGAGCCGGGTGATGCCTCCGGCGGGGTCGCGGCCGATCTTCGCCAGGGTCTCGATCCGGCCGGCGATCCGCTTGCGGCTCACCGCCGCCAGGGCGCTTTCCATCTCCATCGCTCAGCTCCCGTCTCCGGGTCCGTCGGGTGGCTACTCGCTCTCGAGCTGACCTCGTTGCTGGAGGAAGTACAGCAGGCCCAGGGAAGGCACGCACAGCAGGACCGCGGCGGCGAAGACGGCGGTGACCGCCACCAGCGTCGGAACCGGGGCGGCGGCGGCGCCGATGCGCAGGTGCGTGCCGAGCAGGTATGGGTACTGCGCGACGCCCCAGCCGGTGACAACGGCGCCCACGGCCACGACCGCGAGCACCCGCAGCAGGCGAGGCGCCGCCGATCTGAGCAGGACCAGGGCCGCGCCGCCGGTCAGCGCGGAGATCAGCACCAGCGGCACCGCCGGCCCGAGCAGCCGCTCGAACAGGCGATGGGCGTCGACCTGAAGGATGGCGATCCCGCCGAGCGACAGGACGCCGGCGCCGCCGGCCGCCACCATCGCCCGGCGGCGGAACCAGCCTTCCAGGTCCGGGACCGCCTGGGCGCGCGCCTCGGCGGTCAGGAACACCGCGGCGAGGTAGGCGCAGACCACCACCGCCAGCGCGCCGCCAAGCGCCGAGGTCGGGTTCAGCCAGCTCCGCAAGGGGTCGCCGTCGCCGTCGGCGGGCACGCGTCCGGATGCGATCGCGCCGGCCACGGTCCCGAAGAAGAACGGCGTGATCACCGACGAGGCCGCGAAGGCGGCTCCCGTGACCCGCTGCTCGGCTGTGCGGACCGAGACCTTGCGGAAGGCGAACCCAGATCCGCGGAGCACGATGCCCAGCGCGGCGAGCCCGAGGGGGACGTAAAGCGTCGACATGATGGCGGCGAACGCCCGCGGGAAGGCCGTCCACAGCACCACAAGGCAGTAGATGAGCCACACGTGGTTGGCTTCCCACACCGGCCCGATCGAGTGGTCGATCAGGTTCCTCGGCCGCCTTCCCGCCTCGGCTCCGCCGGCTGTCAGGTCCCAGAACCCCGCGCCGAAGTCGGCGCCGCCGAATACGGCGTAGAACACCACGCCTACGAACAGGACGACCGCGACCAGGTTGGTCACGGCGCCCCGACCTCCGGGGCGGCCCGCTCCGCCGGCCGCTCCGGCCCGTAGGGAACCTCGACCTCCTCGTCAGGGCGCGCCATCCAGCGCCGGTGCATGATCCGCAGGACCAGCACGGTGCCGAGGCCGATGGTGACGTAGATCACCAACGTCCCCGAGAAGAACAGCCAGAGGTTGCCCGAGGTGGCGACCGCGTCGCGGGTGAGCAACAGGCCGACCACCGTCCAGGGCTGGCGGCCCACCTCGGTCACCACCCACCCGGCCTCGAGCGACACCAGTGCCACCAGCCCGCTCAGGGCGGCGCATCGCAGGAACCACCGGCTTCGCGGGATGTCTCGGCGGCGCCACCATCCGAGCGCGAACCACGCCGCGAGGCCGAGCAGCAGGAAGGCGCTACCGACCATGACGTCGAAGGAGAGGTGGACGATGCTGACCAGCCGGGGCTGGGGCCGCACCTCCACGGGGACCGCGTCGAGGCCCTGGACCCGCGTGGACCGGCTGAAGCCGGCGAGCAGCGACGCGCCGCTGGGGATGGCGAGCCCGTAGCGCACCCGCCCGTCCGGCGACAGCACGCCTCCCAGCGTCTCAGGCACGTGGTCGCCGGTGGTGGACAGCATCTCGATCGCCGCGAACTTGGCCGGCTCATTCTTGAAGACCTCGCGAGCGGCCACGTCACCGACGAAGATCTGGGGCGCGATCACCACCGCCGCCACCGTGAACGGGATCAGGAAGCCGAGGCGGTGATAGCGGTCGCGCCGCCCCTTCAGCATCCCGGCGGCGTACACCCCGGCGACCAGGAAGCCGGCCACGATGTAGGCGGCCAGCAGCATGTGCAGGCTCTCGTACCAGAATGCGCGGTTGAAGAAGACCGCCAAGGGCCGCACGTCCGCCACGCTCCCGCCGCGCAGCGTGATGCCCCCGGGGAGGTTCATCCACCCGTTGGCGGCGACCACCGACGCGGTGCCCCCGATGCCTGCGAGCACAACCGGCAGGCCGGTCCAGAAGTGCGGCCACGGCCGCAGGCGCTTCCAGCCGTAGATATAGATCGCCACGAAGATGGCCTCGAGGAAGAAGAAGATGCCCTCCACCACGAACGGGATGCCGTAGGCGGCGCCGAACCTGCCCATGAGCCGCGGCCACAGCAACCCCAACTCGAACGACAGCACCGTCCCCGACACGGCTCCCACCGCGAACAGCACCGCCGCCACCCTCGACCAGCGCTCGGCCAGCAGCAGCGCGTCACGGTCGCCCCGGCGAACGCCCTGGTAGTTGGCGATCATCATGATGAAGGTGAACGCCACCCCGAACGGCACCAGCACGATGTGGAAGGCCAGTGTGAAGGCCATCTGCTGCCGGGCCGGCAGCAGCTGGGCGGGATCGCTGGCAAGCACGGCCCGGGCGTCCGCCCAGGACAAGAGGCTCGCAGAGGTCATGTCACCGGGTTCCGCATCCCACGGTCCCAAACCGGGACCGGCGGTCAGCCTACAGCCCGCGCCTGCAGGCCGCCCAGGCGGGCCGTGCCCGGCCGTGCCCGGCCGTGCAGATTACGTCCGATGTTTCTTGCGGCGTCAAGGTGAGCATCCGGGTGAAGCGCCTCTTTGCAAGAGCCAACCGAGCCTGTAGCTTTTCGTGCGATACCAGAGATCCGATCTTTCGGCCCCGGCAGTGGGTCTCGAGAAGCTGGCGGCGGCGGGGGCGGCCCGGCCACCCCCAGGACCTGACCTCGAAGGGAAGCGCCTTGGAGCAGGCCGACCCGATCAAGGTGAGCAACGAGTTCGCGGGGCTGGCGGCGGTCGTGACCGGTGGGGGCTCCGGTATCGGCCTGGAGACCGCCAGGACCTTGGCGGCACGCGGGGCGGGCGTGGCCTGCCTGGACCTGGACCCGTCGGCCGCCGCCGAGCCGCTGCTGGCGATCACGGGCGACGTGACCGACGGCGACTCGATCCGGCGGGCGGTGGACGCCGCCGCCGAACGGCTCGGCGGGATCGACGTGCTGGTCAACAACGCCGGCATCGGCGCCCAGGGCACCATCGAGGACAACCCCTACGACGAATGGCGACGGGTGCTGGACGTCAACCTGCTCGGGATCGTCCGCACCACCAGGGCGGCGCTGCCGTACCTGCGCCGCTCGGCGCACGCGGCGATCGTCAACACCTGCTCCATCGCGGCCACCGCGGGGCTGCCGAACCGGGCGCTGTACAGCGCGTCCAAGGGCGCGGTCCTGGCGCTGACGCTGGCGATGGCCGCCGACCACGTCGGCGAGGGGATCAGGGTCAACTGCGTCAACCCCGGCACGGTCGACACGCCGTGGGTCGCCCGGCTGCTGGACGCCGCCCCCGACCCCGCGGCGGAGCGGCGCGCGCTCGCCGCGCGGCAGCCGACCGGCCGGCTGGTGACCTCCGCGGAGGTCGCCGCGGCGATCGCCTACCTCGCCAGCCCGCTCGCCGGCGCCACCACCGGCACCTCGCTCGCCGTCGACGGCGGCATGCAGGGAATGCGGATACGGAGGCCCGCCGCGCCGCCAGGCTCCGGGGACTCCACGCCGCGGAACCCGTGATGCGGACGGTGGCGCTGGGGCGTAGCGCCGTGGCGGTGACGGCGCTCGGGTTCGGCGGGGGGCCCATCGGCAACCTCTATCGGGCGGTCGACGGCGAGACGGCGGCCGGCGCGGTGAGCGCCGCGTGGCGGGCGGAGGTGCGCTTCTTCGACACCGCGCCCCACTACGAACTGGGCCTGTCGGAGCGAAGACTCGGCCGCGCGCTGGCCGCTCGGCCACGAGACAGCTACG
>Ga0137375_10001367_pt1 | contig 28210 bp, 27 predicted proteins | sample SagtaG_24_FD_104936 | JGI IMG/M metagenome (GOLD analysis project Ga0137375, IMG submission 104936) | Vadose zone soil microbial communities from Sagehorn Ranch, Mendocino, California, USA - Sage1_R_113_16 metaG | ecosystem: Environmental > Terrestrial > Soil > Vadose zone | place: USA... | reverse complement strand
CCGGGTCGCCGGCCTGTCGCGGGGCAGCAGTGGCTTCATGACCGGCATCGTGTTCATCACCCACGCGGCCAGCGACACCCTGCTCGGCACCCGCGGGACCACCGGCTACGTGCTGGTGGGCAGCAGCCGGCCGCGGGCAGCGGCGGAGGGGCTGCGGGCGCGCGGCCTGACGGTGCTGACCCGCCGTGAGCTGACCGCCAACTCCCTGGAGCTCGCCACCGGGATCTATGGGTCGCCGATCCGGCTCATGGTGGCCGTCGCCTTCGCGGTCGGCGCGCTCGTCATCGCGCTCACCGCCTACACCTCGGTGGTCGAGCGCCGGCGCGAGTACGGCATCGTGCGGGCCATCGGCGCGCGCGGGTCGACGCTGACCGCGCTGGCCGTCCGCCAGACGCTCGCGATCGCCGTGCTCGGCCTGCTGGCCGGCGGGGTGCTCTACCTGGCGGGCCGCGCCCTGATCACCGCGTGGAGGCCCCAGTTCAGCGTCGTGCTGACGCCCGGCGCGCTGGCCGGGCGGTGGCCGCGGCGCTGCTCATGGGGCTGGTGGCCGCCGTCGTCCCCGCCCGCCGCCTGATCGCCACCGATCCCGCCTCCGCCTACCGAGGAGGCTGACATGCGCACCGCCACCCGCGTGCCGCTCGCCCGCCGCAACCTGTTCCAGGAGCGCCGCCGGGCCGCCCTCGCCGTGGCCGGCGTGGCCATGGCGCTGCTGCTGGTGCTCGTCCTGCAGGGCATCTTCGACGGCGCCATGCGCCAGGTGACCGCCTACATCCGCACCTCCGAGGCCGACCTGTTCGTCTCCCAGCAGGGCGTGCGCACCATGCACATGTCCGCCTCGGCGCTGCCCCCCGGGATCGTCGAGCGGCTCCGCGCCGAGCGGGACGTGGCCTGGGCGGCTCCGATCCGCTTCGCGCCCAACACCTTCGTGGAGTCCGACAACGGGCGCGAGCTGAGCTACGTGATCGGCTACGACGCCGCCAGCGGCCGCGGCGGGCCCAGCCGGCTCACCTCCGGCCGGGCGCCCGGTCCAGGGGAGGCGCTGCTCGACCGGGTGGCGGCGGGCCGGCTGGGCGTCGGGCCCGGTGACCGGATCCGGGCGCTTGGCGCCAGCTTCACCATCAGCGGCCTGTCGTCGGGCGGCACCAGCATCATCAACACCACCGCCTTCATCCGCGGCGAGGACTTCGTGCGCCTGCGCGGCCCGACGGTCAGCTACGTACTCGTCGGTGGCCGTCCCGGCATCGGGCCCGGCGAGCTCGCCCGGCGGCTGCAGGCGGCGCTCCCGGACGCGACCGTGCAGACCCGCGCCGAGCTCGCCGGGCAGGAGGCCGGCATCGTGCGGGACATGAGCGCCGACGTCATGCGCATCATGTCCACCATCGGCTTCCTCATCGCCTTGGCCGTGGTCGCCCTCACCATGTTCACCGCGACCCTCGCCAAGCTGCGCGAGTACGCCGTGACCAAGGCGATCGGCGCCGGCCCGGCCTGGCTGGCCCGCACGGTGCTGGCCCAGGCTGCCTGGGCGGTCGGCGTCGCCCTCGTCCTCGCGGTCGGGCTGGCCGTCGCCGTTGGCGCCGGCGTGGCCGCCGCCACCCCCAACCTCCGGCTCGCGATCGAGCCGGCAAGCGTGCTACGGACGGCCATGGGGGCCCTGCTCGTCGGCGGGATCGGGTCGGTGCTGCCCCTGCGCCGCGTCACCAAAGTCGATCCCGCCTCGGTCTTCAGGAGGGCATGGTGACTCCTCTGTCGTCTGAAGACGACAGCTTCTCAGGCCGCTTGAGCGGCCTGAAGGGCAAGCCCTGCCCTGAGGACGTTCGTTGCTCCCACCAGATCGGCGTGCCCGGTGTACCAGCAGGCAATACAGCGGAAGTCCCTCTGGCTGGGGCGGTTCTCCCTGGCGACGTACCCGCAGGCCGGGCAGGTGCGGGAGGTGTTGTGGGGTTCCACCGCCACGACCAGGCGTCCGGCGCTTTCAGCCTTGTACGCAAGGACGGACAGGAATACCCCCCAACCCGCGTCCAGGATCGAGCGGTTCAGGCCCGACTTCCGGGCGACACCCTGGCCCGGCGCGTCCATGGTCCCGGACGCGGAGCGGGTCATGTTGCGAATGTGCAGCGCCTCGTGCGCGATCAGGTCGTGATCGCGGACCAGGGCGAGCGCGGTCTTGTGGGCGTGGTCGAACCGCTGCCGACGGACCTTGCGGTGCAGCGCGGCGGCCCGCTCGCGCTGCTTGTGGCGCCGGTTGGAGCCGCGTTGGCAGCGGGCGAGACGCTGCTGCGCGCGGGTCAGTCGCGCGGCCGAGGCGGCGAGCCACCGGGGATTGGCGACCTGCTCGCCGGTCGAGGTGGTCAGGAAGCTCGCCACCCCCAGGTCGATGCCGACCGCCGTGCCGGTAGCGGGCAATGGCCGGGTCGGCACGTCGTCGCAGGACAACACGACGTACCAACGACGGCCTTCCCGCTTCACACTGATCGTCTTCACCTGGCCTTCGACCGCCCGGTGGGCGTGGACACGCACCTGTCCGACGCCCTGCAGGGACACGCGCCGCTGGTCGGGCAGCCACCGGCAGCCGTCCCCGTCCTTGGGCCAGGTCACAGTGTCGAACCAGCCCCGCCCCTTGAACCTCGGGTAGCCGGGCGTCACGCCCGCCTTGAGCCGCCGGAAGAACGCACCGAAGGCGCGGTCCAATCGGCGCAGCGTGGCCTGTTGGGAGGAGAACGACCAGCGGCCCTGTCCGGCTGGGTCGGCTCTGCGGACGTCCTTCAGCTCGGCGGACTGCTCGGTGTAATGGACAGTAACCCCGCGCATCCGGTAGGCGGTGCGGCGGTGCTCCAGCGCGCCATTGTAAAGCTGCCGGTGGTCCTCCAGCATCGCCGCCAGCGCCCCCGCTTGCTGGGTAGTGGGGCGCAGCAGGAACTTGAAGGCGCGGCGCATGACCGGATTGTCGCAGCCGGGTGTGACAGACCCGAGCGTGAAAGGAGGTGGGGCGCCGATCCCCCCATCGCCTGAAGGCGACGGTCTCTCGGCGCACTGCAATGGAGAATGTCGCGGTCCGCGCGCACGGGCTGACCAAGACCTTCGGGGAGGGCGACCTGGCCGTCGCCGCCGTGCGCGAGGTCGACCTCGATGTCGCCAAGGGCGAGGTCGTGCTCGTCATGGGCCCCTCGGGGAGCGGCAAGACCACCCTGCTGCTGATGCTCGGGGCGATGCTCCGACCCACCAGAGGGGCGATCGAGGTGGACGGGGTCGACCTCGCCTCGGCCGCCGAGCGGCGCCTGCCGGCGCTGCGGGCACGCCACTTCGGCTTCGTGTTCCAGGACTTCAACCTGCTGTCCGCCCTCGACGCCTTGGAGAACGTCGAGCTGGCCTGCAACCTCGCCGGCGTCACCGGACGCCGCGCGCGGGAACGGGCGGAGGGCCTGCTGCGGCGGCTGAGGCTCGGGCACCGGCTGCGCTTCCGGCCCGACCAGCTCTCCGGGGGCGAGAAGCAGCGGGTCGCCATCGCCCGCGCGCTCGCCAACGACCCCTCGGTGATCCTCGCCGACGAGCCCACCGCCAACCTCGACACCAGCCACGGCCGCGAGATCGCCCGCCTGCTGCGCCGGCTCGCCGTGGAGGACGGGCGCAGCGTCGTCATCGTCAGCCACGACACGCGGCTGAAGGAGATCGCCCACCGCGTGCTGTGGCTGGAGGACGGCTCGTTCCGGGAACTGGCCGCCATGGCCGTCGACCCCGTCTGCCAGATGGCGGTCGACCAGGGCGAGGCCACGCCATCCTTCCGGCTCGACGGGCACATGTGGTGGTTCTGCTCCGACGCCTGCCGCAAGGAGTTCGCGGCCGATCCCGGGCGCTTCCGGGTCGAGGCGAGCCGATGAGCGCGCAGACAGGCGAGGGTCCGGCCGGGACGCAGTCAGCTCCGCCCGACGACCGCGTGCTGCGTCGTCTGCGGCGTGTCGAAGGGCAGGTCCGGGGCCTGCAGCGGATGGTGCAGCGCGGTGAGCCGTGCGCGGACGTCCTGACCCAGCTCGCCGCCGCCCGGGCCGCGCTGGACGGTGCCGGCCTCGAGCTGCTCCACGGCTGTGCGCTGGAGCTGGGCGACGTCGAGGCGGGGAGGGGGGAGCGGGCCGAGCGGCTGGTCGCCGCGGTCGAGCGGTTCGTGCGGCGTTGACCGGTTTCTGTGGGCGCAGCCGAGGATCCGTCGCCTGGCCGGCTCCAGCTCGCCGCCCCCAGCCGGGGTCATGGCACAGCCGGCCCGGCGGCCCGCGGGTAGGCGACGGCCCGGCGAACCTCGCGGGCGATCTCAACGTCCTCGCGGGCGTGCACGAGGAGCACCCGAACACCGGCCCCGGCCGCGCTCAGGTCGGCGTCGTCGCGAGCATCGTCGTTGGCGGCGTCGTCCAGGCGGACCCCGAGGAACGCGAGCCCGGCGCACGCGTCCCGGCGGACGGGTGCGACATGCTCGCCGACGCCGCCGGTGAACACGAGGGCGTCCAGCCCGCCCATGGCGACCGCCATGGCCGCCACGCCCGCCCGCAGCCGGTGCAGGTACACCGAGACGGCCAGCGCGGCGCGCCTCTCACCGCGGCCCGCGGCCGCGAGCACCTCTCGCAGGTCCCCGGAGACCCCGGAGACGCCGAGCAGCCCGCTCTCGCGGTCGAGCGCATGCTCGACCTGGTCGGGGTTGAGCCCGGCCTGCCGCTGGACGAACAGCAGCGCCCCCGGGTCGACGGCACCCGACCTCGTGGCCATGACCAGCCCGTCCAGCGGGGTGAACCCCATGGTCGTGTCGACCGAGACACCGCCGGCGACCGCCGCCAGCGACGCCCCGGCGCCGAGATGGCAGGTGACCACGCGTAGGCCGATGACCGGCCGGCCGAGCAGCTCGGCCGCCCGCCGGCTCGCGTACGCGTGGCTCAGCCCGTGGAACCCGTAACGACGGACGCCGTGCCGCTCCGTCCATTCCCAGGGCACCGCGTACGTCGCGGCGGCCGGTGGGAGGGTCGCGTGGAACGCGGTATCGAAGCAGGCGACCGTGGGCGTGTCCGGGCGCAGCCGCCGCAGCGTCTGCACGGCGGCGAGCGCCGCCGGGTTGTGCAGGGGGGCGAGGTCGGCCAGCTCGAGCAGGCGGTCGACGACCTCGTCGGTGACCAGCACGCTCTGCCGGAACCGGGGCCCGCCGTGCACGACGCGGTGGCCAGCCGCGTCGAACGACGGCGCGCCCCCTAGGAACGCGTCCAGCCGGTCAACGCCATCGGCTGGCAGGTCCTCCGACGCGAGCACGTGGTCGCCGCCGTCGACGACACGGAGTTTCAGGCTGCTGGAACCGGCGTTGACGACGAGGATCCGCATGGCACCTCCTTCGGCGGGTCCCGCCGTGCTCCGGGTGCGGCGACGGCTGCACCTGCATCCGTCACCGGGAGCGTCATGTCGAGCCGCCGCTTCCCGAACCGCTTGCGCCCGAGGCTACCCATGTGGGTCAGCGGGCGAGGGCGACCTGGACGGTCTGCCCGGGGGCGATCTCGGCGACCCGACCCGCGAGGCTGGCGCGGATCGGGTGCGCCGCGCAGGGGCGGGCGGTGACGCTGAGCCGGTCGTGGGTGATGGTGACGGCGAGGGAGTGGCCCCGGTAGGCGACGTCGAAGGCGAGCGACCGGAGCTCGTCGGGCAGGCGCGGGTCGAGCCACAGGGTGTCGCGGCGGACCTCCAGGCCGCTGTAGCAGCGTTGCGGCAGGTCGACGCTGCCACCCATGGCCCCCAGGTGGATCCCCTCGCGGGTGGTGCCGCCCTGGGTGTCGTCGAGGTCGGCGGCCAGCGACTCGCGGAACAGCCGCCAGGACCGGGGCCGGTCGGCGCGGGCCAGCACCCAGGCGTGCACCAGGCGGCTGAGGGTGGAGCCGTGGGCGGTGCGGGCCAGGTAGTAGTCGACGGTGGCGGGGATCATGGTGCGGTCCAGGCGATACCCCAGGTGGTCGAGCAGGCCCTCCAGCTCGTCGGCCGACAGCAGGTAGAACAGCATCAGCACGTCGGCCTGCTTGGCCAGCTTGTACCGGTTGGTGGTGTCGCCTTCGGCTTTGAGGATGAGGTCTAGGCGGCCGATGTTGCCGTAGCGGCGGCGGTAGGCATCCCAGTCGAGTTCCTCCAGGCGCTCCCAGCCCTCGAACTGGCTGAGGACGCCGTCGTGGAAGGGCACCCGCAGCCGCCTGGCGACCTGCTCCCAGCGGGCGAGCTCGCCGTCGCCGACGCCAAGGCGCTCCCACAGCTGGCGGTCCTGCTGGTGGGCGTCGAGCAGCCCCCGCACCTCGACGGCGCGCCGCAGCAGCCAGCTCACCAGCAGGTTGGTGTAGGCGTTGTTGTCGACGCCGCCGCCAGGCCGATCGGGTAGCCGTCGTGGTACTCGTCGGGGCCCATGACCCCGCGGATGTCGTAGCGGTCGTCGGCGGGGTCGTGGGTGGCCAGGCCCGCCCAGAAGCGGGCGATCTCGACCAGCAGCTCGGCGCCGTGCTCGCGCAGGAACGCCAGGTCGGCGCTGGCCTGGTAGTACTGCCAGACGTTGTAGGCCACGGCGAGGCCGACGTGGTGCTGGCGGCGGGAGTTGTCCGGCATCCAGCGGCCCGAGCGGGGGTTGTGCAGCTCGGTCGGGGTCTGCTCGGTGCCGTCGCTGGCGCTCTGCCAGGGGAAGCGGGCACCGGGCTGGCCGAGCGAGCGCGCCTGGCGGCGGGCGGCGGGCAGGCGCCGGGCCCGGTACCGCAGCAGCGCGCGGGTCAGCTCGGGGGAGCGGAGGTTGAGGAACGGGAAGACGAACAGCTCGTCCCAGAACACGTGGCCCCGGTAGGCCTCGCCGTGCAGCCCCCGGGCCGGGACACCGGCGTCCAGGTCGGCGACGTGGGGCGACAGGGTCTGGAGCAGGTGGAACACGTGCAGCCGCAGCACCAGGAGCTCCTGGTCGTCCTCGCCGGCGTCCAGGTCCAGCCGGTGGCGCTCCCACAGCTGCCGCCAGGCCAGCTCGTGCGCGGCCAGCAGGTCCCCGAACCCGCCGGCCTCCGCGACGGCGGCCAGTGCCGACGCGAGCGGGTCGCCCACCGCGTGGTCCCGCGAGGTGTAAACAGCGATCACCTTCTCGACCGTCAGCGGCTGGCCCTGGACGCCGTCCAGGGCCAGGGTCGCCGCGACGGCATCGTCGCCGACGCTCACCGCAGCCTCGCCCTGGCCGCCCGCGGCCTGGAGGCGGGCGGCGGTGGCCACCCGAACGTGCGACCAGGTCGTCTCCGCCTCCAGCCACACCGTCTGCGGGCCGCGCTCGCCGCGGCCGACGACCCGGAGGTGGCGGTTGGCCAGCAGCCGGTCCTCGGCGACGTTGGTGTTCGCCACGGCGCCGTCGATCCCGGCGCGTACCTCCAGACGCCCCGACCAGTTCTCCGGCGTGATCGTCTGCTCCAGCGCCGCGAGGTGCGGCGAGGCCATGGACACCAGCCGCCGCTCGCCGACGGTGGTGATGCGCCCGGCGGCGTCCCGCACCCATCGCCGACGGGCGAGCAGCCCGCGTCGCACGTCCAGGACCTGCCGGTGCCTGAGCGGCTCGGCGGCGCCCGGGGCGAGCCAGGTGCCGCCCACCGGGCGGAAGCTGAGCGGCAGCCAGTTGGGCAGGTTCACGATGCTCTCGTGCTCCACGCGCCGGCCTGCCACCTCGGAGGCCAGCCGGTTGTAGACGCCGGCCACGTAGGTGCCCGGGTAGTGGACCCCGTCGGCCTCCGCCTCGGGGGCGGCGCCCCGGGTGGCTAGGTAGCCGTTGCCGAGGGTGCAGAGCGCCTCGCGGTGGCCCTCATGGTCGGGGTCGAACCCGTCGTAAATCACCTCCCAGGCCCCGCCGCCGCGCAGGCCGGGGTCGCTCACCGCCGGCCCCATCCGTGCACTCGCCTGCTCACGGCGTCCAGGTCCAGTCACGGATCTCGGGCATGTCCTCGAGGTGCTCCACGACATACTCCCCGTGCTTGGCCAGCATCTCCTCGCAGTGCCGGGCCAGCGCCGGCGCGCCCTCGGCGGCCCGCCGGGACCGGCGCAGCGCGTCGAGGACGAGGTGGTACCGGCTCATCTCGTTCTTGACCACCATGTCGAATGGCGTGGTCGTGGTGCCCTCCTCGTTGAACCCGTGGACGTGGAAGCGGGCGGCGTTGGTGCGCCCGTGCAGCAGCTGGTGGATCGCCCGCGCATAGCCGTGGAAGGCCATGACCACATCGGTGTCGGCGGTGAACAACTCGAGGAAGTCGTCCTCGGGCAGGCCGTGCGGGTGCACGTCGGCCGGGAACAGGGTCATGAGGTCGACGACGTTGACGAACCGCACCGACAGGTACGGCACGTGGCGGCGCAGCAGCCAGGCCGCGGCCAGTGCCTCGAGCGTGGGGATGTCGCCCACGGAGGCGATGACGATGTCGGGCTCATGGTCAGTCGCGGCCTCGGTACCGGCCCACGCCCAGACCGACGCCCCCTTGGCGCAGTGCGTACGGGCGGCCGCCAGGTCGAGGTACTGCAGTTGGGGCTGCTTATCGATCACGATGAGGTTGGTGTAGCTGCGGCTGCGCAGGCAATGGTCGGCGACCGACAGCAGGCAGTTCGCGTCGGGCGGCAGGTAGACGCGCACGATCGACCCCTTCAGCGAGATCATCGTGTCGATCAGCCCCGGGCCCTGGTGGCTGAAGCCGTTGTGGTCGTTGCGCCAGCACGTGGACGTGAGCAGGATGTTCAGCGAGCTGACGGGGGCGCGCCACGGGAGCTTGCGGCCCTCCTCGAGCCACTTGGTGTACTGCACCGCCATGGATGCCGACACCATCGCGAACGCCTCGTAGGTCGCGAAGAGCCCGTGCCGCCCGGTGAGCAGGTAGCCTTCGAGCCATCCCTGGCAGTTGTGCTCGCTGAGCACCTCCATGACCCGCCCGTCGGGCGCGAGGTGGTCGTCGCTGGGGAGCACGGGCGCGACCAGGCAACGGTTCTCGACCTCGAAGACGGCGCCCAGCCGGTTGGAGTTCGTCTCGTCTGGACAGAACAGCCGGAAGTTGCGCTGCGTCGCGTTGCGGGCGAACACGTCCCGCAGCCACTCGCCGAGGCGGCGGGTCGACTCGGCCCGCTCGCCGGCCGGCCGCTCGACCCCGGTCGCGTAGTCGGGGTAGTCGGGCAGGTCGAGCGGGACGAGCAGCCGCCCGCCGTTGGCGTGCGGGTTGGCGCCCATCCGCCGCTCGCCCTTCGGCGCGAGCGCGGCGAGCGCGGGCACGAGTCGGCCCGCCTCGTCGAACAGCTCCTCGGGACGGTAGCCGCGCAGCCACTGCTCGAGCATCGCCAGGTGCTCGGGGTTGTCGCGGACGCCGGGCAGCGGAACCTGGTGGGAGCGGAACGTTCCCTCCGCCTGCTGGCCGTCCACCACCTTGGGGCCGGTCCAGCCCTTGGGGGTGCGCAGCACGATCGCGGGCCAGCGGGGCGGCTGGGTGCATGCCTTCGCGCCGGGCTCGCGGGCATCGGCCTGGATGCGGCGGATCTCGGCGTAGCAGGCGTCAAGGGTCGCGGCGAAGTCGCGGTGGACCTGCCGGGGGTCGTCGCCGGCGACTTCGTGGACCTGGTAGCCGTGCGCGTCGAGCAGCGCGCGCACCTGCGGGTCGGGCGTGCGGCCGAGCACGGTCGGCCCGGCGATCTTGTAGCCGTTGAGGTGGAGGATCGGCAGCACCGCTCCGTCGCGGGCCGGGTTCAGGAAGCGGATCCCCTTCCAGGCGCCCTCCAGCGGGCCGGTCTCGGCCTCTCCGTCGCCAACGACGCAGGCCACGAGCAGGCCGGGGTTGTCGAACGCCGCCCCGAACGCGTGGACGAGCGCGTAGCCGAGCTCGCCGCCCTCGTGGATCGAGCCAGGCGTGGGGACGCTCACGTGGCTTGGGATGCCGCCCGGCGTCGAGAACTGGCGGACCAGCCGGCGCAGGCCGTCGACGTCCTGGGAGACCCGCGGGTAGATCTCCGAGTAGGTGCCCTCGAGGTAGACGTTGGCGACGATCGCGGGCCCGCCGTGGCCCGGGCCGGCGACGTAGACCACGTCGGCGTCGGTGTCGACGATCAGTCGGTTCAGGTGCGCATAGACCAGGCTCAGCCCGGGCGAGGTGCCCCAGTGGCCCAGCAGGCGCGGCTTGATGTGCTCTGGCCGCAGCGGCTCGCGCAGCAGGGGGTTGTCCTGCAGGTAGATCTGGCCGACGGTGAGGAAGTTCGCCGCCCGCCAGTAGGCGATGATCCGGTCGAGCTGCTCGTCGGTGAGCGTGTCGGTCGTCCTGGTCGTCATGGTGACACCTCCAGCGGGCCGCGAGCGCTGCGAGGCTCAGCGGACGTATGACAGGGTCGTCATCATGCCGGCTTGCTGGTGGTAGGCGTTGTGGCAGTGGATCATCCACTGGCCAGGGTTGGCGGTCTCCAGGTCGACGGTCACCCGCCGCATCGGCCGGACGACGACGGTGTCCTTGCGGGGGCCGGGCCGGTGGCCGTCGCGCACCTGGAAGGTGTGGCCATGCAGGTGCATGGGGTGAAACATCATCGAGCGGTTCTCGAACACCAGGCGGACCCGCTCGCCGTCGCGGACCTCCAGCGGCACCGCCCGGTCGAAGGTGCGCCCGTTGATGGTCCACCGGTACTGCTGCATGTCGCCAGCCAGCACCAGCCGGTGGGTGCGGGCAGGGTCGCGGGACCCGAGGTCGACGCCGGCGGCCGGGCGCAGGCCCGCCGCGGTGAGCAGCCGCCCGTCGAGCTCGGGCGGGCGGGTGTCCAGGCGGGGGGTTGGGCCGCGGCCGGTCCGGACGACCGCGGTCGCCCGGGCGTCCTTTCCCTCGGCGAGCGCGACCAGCGGGAAGGCGCCGTCGCCGAGGTCGACTAGGGCGTCGTAGCGCTCGCCCATGCCGACCAGCAGCGCATCGCCGGTGACCGGCCTGACCGGGAAGCCGTCGGTGTGGGTGACGGTCAGGCGATGACCGGCCAGCGCGACCCGGAAGGCGGTGTCGGCGCCGGCGTTGACGATCCGCAGCCGGACCCGCTCCCGCGGCCGGGCGCCCAGCGACCTCGGTGACCCGGGTGGGCGGCCGTTGACCAGGTACAGCGGGTAGCGCACGTCGCCGGGGTCGCCGCCCAGTGGGTTGCGGGCGTCGCCCATGCCGCCCATGCCGCCTTGCATGCCCTCCATGTTCCCCATGCCGCCCATTCCCGCCATGCCGCGGCGTTGCAGGTCCTCGAGGACCTGGTCGGGGGAGCGGCCGACGCCGTCGGTCCAGTCGTCCAGCACGATGACCAGCTCGCGGTCGTAACGGCCCGGCTCGGCCGGGTCGTCGACCAGCAGCGTGCCGTACAGGCCGCGGTCCAGTTGCACGCCCACGTGGGCGTGGAAGAAGTAGGTGCCCGGGTCGGGGACGGTGAACTCGTAGGTGAAGCTGGCGCCCGGCGCGACCGGCTCCTGGGTGACGCCCGGGACGCCGTCCATGTCGTTGCGCAGCGCGATCCCGTGCCAGTGGATGCTGGTCGGCGCGGGCAGCCGGTTGTCGAGGCGGGCCCGCAGCACCTCCCCGGCCCGCAGCCGCAGCAGGGGCCCGGGCAGCGCGCCCCCGTACACCCAGGTCGAGGCCGTGCGGCCGCCAAGGTCGACGGTGGCGGGGGCGGCGACCAGCGCGACCTCGCGGACGGCGGCGCCGGGTCGCCGCCGCCGGTCCTCCCGCTCGCCGACCGCCGCCGCCAACGGCCCGACCGCCTGGCCGGGCGTGCGCTCGGAGCAGGCGCTCAGCGCCACCCCGGTGGCCGCGGCGCCCGCGGCCACCAGGAAGGTCCGCCGCGAGAACGGCTTCGTCATCGATCATCGACCTCCATCACGGTGCTCTCGGTCCGGTACTTCCCTCTCAGCGTCCCCGGGCGTGACCCTGGCTTCCGGCAGCAGGGTGGTCCGGCGGCGCCCGCCGGTCCGGTCCCGCAACGCGCGGATCCATGCCAGGGCGACGGCGAGCACGGCGAGCGCCAAGACCGGTCCGTCCCCGACCCGGCCGTACAGGGTCGTGCCGATGCGCAATTCGACCGTGCCCTGCACGACGGACGCACCGCCCAGCCCCCTTTGCGCCACCACCCGCCCGGCCCGGTCCAGCAGCGCGCTGTAGCCGGTCGGGGCGGCCTGGACGACCGCACGCCCGGTCTCGACGGCGCGCAGCCGCGCGGCCGCGAGCTCCTGGGCGGGGACCTGCGCGGTCGTGTACGAGGAGGCGTTGGTCGGCACCAGCAGCACCCGGCCGCCCGCCTGCGTCGCGGCCCGCGCCTGCTCGGCGAAGAACACTTCATAGGAGACCAGCACGCCGAGCGGCCCGGCCGGGGTACGCAGCAGCCCGGGCCCCCGACCGGGGATGGCGTCGCGCGGCAGCAGCGACAGGTCGACAACCCTGGCCAGCAGCCGCCGCCCGGGCGCGTACTCGCCGAACGGGACCCGATGGGCCTTGTCGTAGCGGGCCACCCGCGCCCCTTGCGGGCTCCACGCCACGGCGGCGTTGCGGAACCGGTCGGCGCCCACCGCCTCGGTCACCCCGGCGACCACCGTCGCGCCGAGGCTGTGGGCAAGCCCGCCGAGCGCGGCGTCGGCACCGGAGCCGGCTACCGGCCCGTCCACGTCGACCACGCCCTCGGGCCACAGGACCAGGTCGACGGGCGGCCGAACCCGTCCGCTGGAGGCCAGCTGGCGTGCCAGCACGCCGCCGAAGTCGGCCTCCACACCCGGGACCCCGCGCGGCCCGCCCCCTTGGACCGCGGCCACGCTCAGCGAACCGGCCGGCCCGCCGCGCGGGAGGACGCCGCCGAGCCCGGCGACGGCGGCGACCGCGACCAGGACGCCGAGGGCCGCGAGCGCGGTCCGCCGGTCGCGCACCGCGGCCAGGGCAGCGCCCGTCACGGCGAGCACCGCGACCAGCCCAAGAGCGCCGGCCACGGCGGCCGCCGGAGCCAGCGGGCCGCCCGCCTGCCCGAGTGCCGGGCCGGCCAGGGGCAGGCCGCCGAACGGCCAGCCGCCCCTGGCCGCCTCGGCGAGCACCAGCGCGGCGGGCAGCGCGAGCAGGCGGCCGCGCCCGGGCGGCACCGCGGCCGCGGCGGCCGCCAGGAACCCCGCCTCGACCAGCACCGCCACGGCATAGCCGGGCGCCGAGAACGCCGCCATCCACGCCAGACCCGGCACGAACAGCGCCAGGCCCGCGACCATGCCGGCCACCGCGCGGGCGGGCAGCGCCCGGCCGCGGAGCGCGACCGCCAGCAGCGCCACCCCGGCGGGTCCCAGCGGCCACCAGCCAGGCGGCGGCAGCGACGCGGCCAGGCAGCCGCCGGCCAGCGCGGCCAGGACCACGCCGTGCCACCTGCTGGCGCGCTGCCGCGGGCGCTGTCCAGCGGCCGGCCGCCACACACGCCGGGTCGCCCGTACACTCAGCACGGCGGCCCCGGACGGCTGGAGGAGGTGCCCGTGGACACCACGTCCGCACGGCGCCCCGCCGGCCTGCTTCGTCGGCTCGGGGTCGAGGGGGTGGGCTGGAGCGGGGTCGACCGGCGTCCCGAGCTGGTATGGCCGGCGGCGGGTGGGCTGCTGGTCGCCGCGGTCCTGGCCGTCACAGGGCCGCCGCCGGTCGACCTGCACGGCCCGCTGCACCGCTGGTTCGAGATCATGGACCCGGGCTGCGGCATGACCCGCGGTGTCATCGCCTTCCTACGGGGGCAGCCCGGCCGGGCATGGGGGTACAACCCGGCCAGCCTGCTCGTCACCCCCGGCGCGCTCGCGATGCTCGTCCGGGCCGCCGCTGGCCGGCTGGCCGGGCGCTGGCTGGATGTGCAGTTCCACCCGACGCGGCTGTTCTGGCTGCTCGCCGGCATCGTGCTCCTTCTGCTCTGGGTCAACCAGCAGCGTCACGCGGCCCTGCTGCTGGGCTGAGCGGCAACCGCGACGGCCGAGGCGTCGGCGGTGGGGGTGCCCCACTGCGGGCTTGGCGCTGCCACGCCCTGTACTCTACTACTACGTTCTGTCATAGGAGGTCGTCGGCGGCACTGGAGCAAGAAGGAGGCGGAGCGCTGTCGGCGCTCGCGGTGATCTCGTACACGCCGCTGGTCCGGATCCATCTCGGGCCGCTGGCCGTCTCGCCGCACGGGATCATGGCGGCGCTCGGCTTCCTGGCCGGGGCGGCGCTGCTGCGCCGCGCCGCCCGCGCGCGGGGGATCGACGAGGCGACGATCAATGTTCTCGTCGCGCGGGCGGCGGTCGGCGGTATCGTCGGTGCCCGGTTCTTCTACGTGCTCAACCACCCGTCGGAGTTCGCCTCGCCGCTGGAGTGGCTGCGGGTCTGGGAGGGCGGGCTGACCCTGCTCGGCGGGATTACCGGGGCGGTGCTTGCCGGCCTGCCGCTGGTCCACCGGCGGGGGCTGCGGCTGCTCCAGGTGCTCGACGCGGCCGTGCCCGGCCTGGCGCTTGGGATCGCGATCGGCCGCATCGGGGACCTGGCGATCGCCGACCACCTCGGCAAGCCGACCTCGTTCGCGCTGGGCTACCGGTGCCCGCCGGTCGCGGTCGTCGGCGAGTCGGTCGGATCGCCGTGCCCACCTGGCGCGGTCGTGCACCTCGCCGCCCTGTACGACCTGATGGGCGCGCTGCTGGTGTTCGGCCTGCTCGCCTGGGTTGGACGGCGACCGCGCTGGGAGGGCCACCTCACCCTGACGTTCACGATCGCCTATGGCCTGGTCCGTCTGGTCGAAGACGTCTTCCGGACCGACAAGCGCCTGCTGCTCGGGCTGGACGCCAGCCAGCTCACCGCGGCCGTCGCGGTCGCGGTCGCCATCCCCCTCTTCCTGCTCCTGCGGCGCCGCGCACGAGCGCCCTCCGTGACCTGAGCGGGATGACGCGGCGGTCAGGGGGTGTCACGGTTGCACCTGGAGGTAGCCGCGGATCGCCTCGCGCAGACGGCGGGCGTCCAGCTCACCGACCCGGCGGCCGACCAGGACCCCGCTGGCGTCGATGAACAGCGTCGTCGGCAGGCCGGTGATGCCCAGCCTGGTGCCCGCCCCGCCACGCGGGTCGGCGGCCAGCCGGTAGGTCACGCCGGTCTCGGCGACCAGGCGGCGGGCCGGCCCGGCCTGGTCGAGGTAGTCGACGCCCAGGAAGTCGACCCGGCCGCGGAGCTGCTGGGAGAGGGCCTGGAGGACCGGCATCTCCTTGCGGCAGGGCGCGCACCAGGACGCCCAGAAGTTGACCACCTGGGGTCGGCCGGCCAGGTCGTCAGGCAGGCTGAAGCCCGGCCCGCTGGCGAAGCCGTCGAAGCGGACCCGGACCGCGTCCGGATCCAGGCGGGCACCCGTGGTGGGCGTCTGCGGCGGGCGGTCGGCCGGCCGGGTCGTGGCCGGTGCGCAGCCGGCCAGCAGCAGCGCGGCACCGGCGGCCAGGACGCGGCGGCGGTCGAGCACCTCGGCGTCCATCAGATCGGTGGCCAGCCGGAGCGGGCGAAGAAGCGGAGCAGGGGGCCGAACAGCTGCGTCCAGTAGCCGGCGGCCATCGCCAGCCCCATCACCACCAGCAGCCCGCCGCCGGCGCGGGCCAGCGCCAGGTGGTGGCGGCGCAGCCAGCCGACGCCGGCGCGGCCGTGGGCCGCCGCCCAGGCGACGACGAGGAAGGGCACGGCCAGGCCGGCGGCGTAGACGCCGAGCAGGGCGGTGCCGACCGCGGCGGTCTGGCTGGCGGCCGCGGCGGTGAGCAGCCCAGCCAGCACCGGCCCGATGCACGGGGTCCAGCCCAGCGCGAACGCCGCCCCCAGCGGCACCGCGAACGCCGGGCCCCGCGGCAGCCGGTGCAGGGCCAGCAGGCGGCGCTCGCGGGCCAGCCCGGGGATCCCGGCGCCGAGGATGGTGGCCACCCCGACGGCGGCGACCAGCAGCCCGGCCGCGCGCACCAGCACCGGCCGGTTGCTGAGCAGCGCCCAGCCCAGCCAGGAGGCGCTGGCGCCCAGGGCGGTGAAGGTGAGCCCGAACCCGAGCGTGAACAGCGCGGCGGCCGTCATCGTCCGTCGCGGGCTGGACCGGTCGGGGTCCCCGCTGACATAGGCGACGTAGCCGGGCAGCAGCGGCAGGCAGCACGGCGAGGAGAAGCTCAGCACGCCGGCCAGGAAGGCGGCCGTCACGACCAGCAGCCCGCTCACCGCTGCCACCGTCCACCCTGGGCCAGCAGGGCGTCCAGCCGAGCCGAGAGGCTGGCCGCCGTCGTCTTGCCGGTGCGCTGGTAGCCGACCACCCCGTCGCGGTCGAGGAGGAAGGTGGTCGGCAGGCCGACCACGCCTAGCCGCGGCGCGGTCTCGGCCTTGGGGTCGAACAGCGACGGGTAAGGGACGCCGAGCTCGCGCACGTAGCCGCGGGCGCTGTCCCGGTCGTCGTTGATGTTGACGCCCAGGAAGGCGACGCCGCGGGCGGCGTAGCCGCGGGCGACCCGGGTCAGGTCGGGCTGCTCGGCCCGGCAGGGCGCGCACCACGACGCCCAGTAGCTAACCACCAGTACCGAGCCGCGCGCGGCTGTCGACGACCACGGCCGGTCGTCGGCCAGCAGCCTGCCCTCCAGGTCGACGACCCGGCGGCGCACCTCGACATCGGCCGGCTGCTTGGCGGCAGTGATGGTGAAGCTGTCGACCCCGGAGCGGACGACCGAGCGCCGCACCGCGATCACCCCGCCGGCCAGCACCACGAGGAGCACGACCAGCACGAGCCCAGGAACCACAAGCCCCAACCGGCTGGCGTTGACGCGCGGCCGCGGTTCCTCATCAGACAGCATGCCGGGCATGATCCAGCAGGCTACTACGACAGCGCGTAGAAATCAGTGGGCTCGGGCCTTCGTGCCCTTCCGCGACCTGGATCTGCTACGGTGCGTCGGAGATGTCCGCGAACAAGCGCTCCACCTCCCGAGGCAAGGCGTCCAGCACCGCCACCCGCGGCAGGACGCCCGCCAAGGCGCGGCCGACGCCACGCCGTCCCGCCGCCGGCCGCCGCCGGCCCCAGTGTCGTCAGCGGCTGTGGGTGGTGGGCCTGCTGGCCGCCGTCGCGCTTGCCGTCGGCGGCTGGATCGTCAGCCGACCCGGCAGCGACACTGCCAGCCGCGCCACCGCGCCGTTCGTCGGCGGCGACCTGCACTCCATGGTGGTCGACCCCAGCGACCCGGACCGTCTGTGGGTCGGCGGGCACGCCGGCGCCGCGGCGTCGACCGATAGGGGCCGCACCTGGACCCAGGTGGCCTCGCTGGACGGCGCTGACCCGATGGGCTGGGAGATCGACCCCAAGGACCCGAGCAGGCACTACCTCGGCGGCCATCCCGGCTTCCAGGTCAGCACCGACGGCGGACGGACTTTCACCATGCGCAACCAGGGCCTGCCCGCCACCGACGTGCACGGCCTGGGTCGCGACCCGGCCAGCGGGCGGCTGTACGCCGCCGTGGTCGGCCGCGGCCTGCTCGCCAGCGACGACCAGGGCGCCACCTGGACGGTGGTCAACCCGACCGTGCAGACCATGGGACCGATCCTGGTCGACCCCGAGGACCCGCGGACGCTGTACCTGTCCGACATGCAGTTCCTGCTGCGCTCCACCGACGGTGGGCGCTCCTGGCAGCGGCTGGGGGCGATCCCGGGCGCCATGTGGATCGCCCGGTCAGCCGACGGCGCCGGCTTCCTGGCCGCCGCGGGCGGTCAGATCCTCAAGAGCACCGACGCCGGCCGGACCTTCGCCGCGACCGCCCCGCCGCCGACGGAGGTCGCGGCGGTCGCCCTCGCCGACCGCACCGGGCAGCGGCTGTACGCCGCCGGCCTCGACGGCGAGCGGGCGGTGGTGTTCCGCAGCGACGACGGCGGGGCGCGCTGGCAGCCCACCACCACGGGCTAATACCAGCCGTTGGCCTGCCAGAACGCCTTGGCCCGCTCGGCGCTGCCGTAGCGGTCGCGCACGTAGGCGCGAAACGCCCCCAGCTGCTTGCCGCAGTCGGTGGTGGCGTAGTCTCGGCCGAGATAGAGGATGCGGTTGCCGAGCAGCAGCTGCCCGAGCCCGAACGCGGTCGAGGTCGGGTTGTCGGCCGCCGGGTCCCCACCGGATTCCCGCATGATGATCCACAGCTCGGCCGTCGAGACGCCCGACAGGTCGCAGCGGCCACCGGTCCCGCCGCCCGCCGGCCGGCCACCGCCCGCGAGCGCCAGGGTCTGCTCCTGCTGCAGGATGAGGCGGCGGAGCTCCTAGGAGCTGGCTCGGGCCTGGGCTGTGGCGCCGGCCAGCCCGGCCGCCCGGGCGTCGAGCGCCCGCTTGGCCGCCGCCCGCGCCGCCCGGACCCGCAGCAGCTCGGCCAGCCTGCCGGCCACCGCCGCCTCGGCGGCCTGCTGCTCGCGTTCGTTCTGGACCTGGGTGGCGTGCAGGGAGGCGATCTGGTCGCGGGCCGCCTCGAGCCGGGCCAGCGTCTCGCGTTCCCGTTGAGCGGCATAGCCGGCGGTGGCGGTCCTGTTGAGCAGGTGGGGGAGACTGTCGGCCTCCAGCACGAGGGCCAGGCCGGTGAGGTTGCCGGTCATGTAGGCGTCGCGGACCCGCTCAGCCAGCACCCCTTGCAGCGCGTCGGCCCGCGAACCGACCTCGATGAGCGCCTCGGTGGCCTGCGCCTTGTACTCCCGGGTGAGCGCCAGGCGCTCCCGCGCCTCCCGCAGCTTTCCGCGGGCGTCGGCGACGGCCCGATCCGCCTCCTCCAGGGCAACCGCCAAGCCGGCGGCGTCAGCCCCGTGCCGCGCCTGCCAGCCTGAATGCCGCCCCGCAGGTCGGTGGCCTGCGGCGAGCCGCCCCGACGGTCCTCGGCGCCGGCCGCCTGAGCGGTGAGCGCCAGCACCACGGCGGTGGTGAGCGCCTTGACGATGCGGGCGCGTGACGGCATCCAGCGGCTCCTCGTGCGGGGTTGTCCTGCTCGCTGCCGCTCTGCGCAGCTATCACGCATTCGTCCACGCGGCGTTCTCGGTTCAGCGGCGCGATGCGATCGCCGGGTTCTGTGACGCTGCCTGCGCGCCCTCAGCCTGCTGGCACCGGCCTGGCCACGCTCGCGGCCGGCCTGCCTAGTCTTGAGGCACGTCGGTTGTGTCCTGGGGGTCGCCGGGCAAAGGCGAAGTGGAGGCCTGGTGGCGCGCTGCCGGCGAGCGCTCCCTGCGCTTGCGGCTGGCGACCGTGAAGGCGGCCCCGGCGGTGATTGCTCCGGCCATGAGCGGCACCCAGTCGCCCAGCCGCACGTACGGTGTCTCCTCCTGGGACAGCGGTACGTCAACCAGGAACGTCCCACGCTCCTCCGGCGGCACCCAGGCAAGGCGCCTGCCCCGCGAGTCGAATGCAGCGGAGGTTCCGCTCATCGCCACCAGCACCGCCGGACGGCCCGACTCCACTGCCCGCACCGCTTCGAAGCTCGCCTGCTGCTGGTGCGCCCACGTGCCCTGAAACGTCGTAAGGGAGCCCTGCACCAGGGTGAGCTCGGCGCCCATGCGGGCGAGCGTGCGGTGCAGGTCGGGGAAGGTCGACTCGTAGGAGATGAGGGGCCCGACCAGCACCCCGGCAACGCGCAGCGTCGTCGGCTCGTCGCCGGGGGTCCGGTCCACCTGGGCCGCCTCAGTGAACTCGGTCACCCATCCGAGCAGCGGCCGAAGCGGGATGTACTCACCGAACGGCACCAGCCGCGTCTTCTCGTAGACGCCGGCGAGGCCGTCGGGCGTGTACTGCTGCGTTGACTTGGTGATGCGCCCCGTTGGCGTGCGCGCGTCCACATTGACGAGCACGTCGCTGCCCGCGGTGGCAGCCGCCTGCCGCAGCCGGCGCGCCACCTCGGGCCGCTGCGTCGGGTCGACCCCCACGCTGCTCTGCCCCCAGACCACCAGGTCATGATCGCCGCCCGCAAGCTGCCGCGTCAGACGCAGATGCGCTGCCAGCCGCGCCTGGGCGTCCCGCACGACACCCGGCTGCACGCCGGCCACACGCAGGCTGCCCGTCACCTGCGGCTCGGGTCGCAGCAGCCCGTAGGCGACGGCGGCGCCGGCGAGCAGGACGGCGGCCCCGCCGCCGAGCAGCCGCGCGCGGGTGGCGGCACCGGGGGCCACCGCGGCGGCCACGCCGACGTTGACGGTGACCAGCAGGAAGCTGATCAGCCACACCCCGCCGAGGGACGCCACCGCCAGCACGGGCCGCACCCGACACTGGCTCAGGCCCAACAGCCCCCACGTCCCACCCAGGTGCTTCCAGGACCGCAACGCCTCGATCGTCAGCCACACGGATGGGAGCACGACCAGCGCCAGGCCGGCCTGCGGGGCCGAGAGCCGCCCGCGCAGGAGCCGGTGCGCAGCCAGCCCGAACGGCACCCAGGCGGCACCGGTCACCGCGCCCGCCGGCAGCACGAACAAGCCCAGGTGTGGCAGCAGCCAGTGGTGCAGGGCGACGAAGAAGCCACTTGCCGCCAGCCAGCTCCGCCACACCGCCTCGCGGGACGAGCCCGCCAGCGCGAGCAGCAGCAGGAGCGGGACCAGCCCGACCCATGCCAGCCACCAGGCATCGGCTGCGGGGAAGGCGAGCGCCAGCCCAGCGCCGACCACCAACGCGAGGGCGCGCAGGGCCCAGCGGCGGGCCGAGATGGCAGTCGTCATGGGCTGTCACTCCCCGCGACCGCGTGGTGAAAAGCGGCTCGGAGGGTCTGGGCGACCACGGCCGGGGGGTTCGCTACGGGCGGTCGAACAGTCCCGTCCACCAGCTCCCGACGCCGGCGACGAGCAGGCCGAGCAGGAGGTACAGCTCACTGTGCCCGCCCGGCATCAGCTCGATGTCGGCGAAGGCCAGGTCGTTGACGACGATGATGACCACGCCGAGGCCGATCACGCTCCAGCCCACGGCGCGGTGCCAGGGGGGCCGCATCCCGGCCCCGGTAGGAGAGCCCGGACCTGGGCGGCCGCTGGACCTGCGGGGGCCGCTTGGGGTTGCGCCTGGAGCGCGACTTTGGCATGCGCCCATTCTACGACATCGCGTAGCACCAGGACCCTCCGGATCGGGCGTCTCTCGTCAGGGCGGTGGACGGGTGGCGGTCGCCGCCACCGCCGACTACGCTCTGTCGGAACATCGTCGTCGACCTTGGAGTCGCGCCCCCGTGCCGCTGACCGCTCGCCCGTCCGCGCGTCGGCGGCCGGCGTCCGGCTCGCCGCCCCCGCTCGCCGAGCGTGCCGGGGCGCCCCCCGGTCGGGCGGGTTCGGTCGGCGTGCCGCTGGCCGCCCTGCGCGGCGTCGGCGTCCGGCTGGGGGCCACGCCGGTCCTCCGAGCCGTCGACCTGGAGGTCGACGCCGGCCAGGCCGTCGGGCTGGTTGGCGCCAACGGCTCCGGCAAGACCACGCTGCTGCGCGTGCTGGCCACCCTGCTGCCGCCCACGTCCGGCAGCGGCACGGTGCTCGGCGCGCCGCTGGACGCGCCGGCGCGCCTGGCCGTTCGGCCGGCGATCGCCCTGCTCGGCCACGCGCCGGCGCTCTACCCGCAGCTCACCCTGGACGAGAACCTGGGGCTGGTGGCGCGGCTCCTGGGCCAACGCCCGGGCCGCGTCGCGCAGGCGTTGGAGGTCGTCGGCCTGGCCGGCGCCAGGCACCGGCGGGCCGCGCACTGCTCGCAGGGCATGCTGCGCCGGGCCGAGCTCGCCCGCGCCCTGCTCGCCAGGCCCCGCCTGCTGCTGCTCGACGAGGCCCACGCCGGGCTCGACCCGGCGGCGTCCGCGCTGGTCGGGCTGCTGGTGGACGACGTCCAGGGTCGCGGCGGCGCGGCCGTGCTGGTCTCGCACGAGCCGCGGCGCCTGCGTCCCCTGGTCGACCGCACCGTGGAGCTTGCCGATGGGCGGCTCCAGCCCGTCGAGGAGGCCGCAGATGCGCCTTGAGCGGACGGCCGCCGTCGCAGGCGCCGGTGTGCTGGCCCGCCACGCACTCGAGGTCGCGGCCAAGGACCTGCGCGTGGAGGTCCGGTCCGGCGAGGCGCTGCCGGTGATCGTCCCCTTCGGGGCGGCGGCGCTGCTGCTGCTGCCGGTCGCCGTCGGCGCCGACCTGCCGCTGCTCCGCCAGGCCGGGTGGGGGATGTTCTGGGTGGTGGTGCTGCTGTTCGGTACGCTGGTGACGGTGCGGGGGACCGCCGTGGACGCTCCCGCCCAGCGCGACCTGCTGGCCCTGCTCGGGGTGGACCCGGCCGCCCGCTTCGCCGGCCAGACGCTGGCCAGTGCCCTGCTGCTGGTCGCCTTCCAGGCGCTGCTGGCGCCGGTGGCGGTGGCGCTGTACGACCCCGGCCTGGCCGGCTGGCGGTGGCTCTGGCCGACCGTGCTGCTGGTGGCGGTCGGTCTGGCCGCGCTGGGCACCCTGGCGGGCACGCTCACCGCCGGCCTGCCTGCCCGCGGCACCCTGGCGCCGCTGCTGGTCCTGCCGCTGTCGGTGCCGCTGCTGCTGGCCGGCACCCAGGTCGCGGCCGGCGCCGCCTCGGGGCGCAGCCCCGTGGTGTGGCTGCTGCTCCTGCTCGCCGTCGACCTCGTCGTGGTCGCCGCCGGCGTGCTGGCCGCCGGATCGGTGGAGGAGACCAGCCGATGACCGCCGGCATCCCTACGTCCGCCCGGGTCGTCTCCACCGCCCGCGTGGGGCGGCGGGTCTGGCTGCCGGCGGCCACCGCTTTCCTGCTCGCCCTCGGCCTGGCCGCGGCGATGGCCGCCCCGCCGGACCGGCTGCAGGGCAACCTGCAGCGGCTGATGTATGTCCACGTGCCCGCGGCGTGGCTGGCCTACCTGGCCTTTGCGGTCACCTTCGGCGCCAGCCTGGCGTGGCTGTGGCGCCGCCGGCCGGGCGCGGATCGGCTGGCCGCCGCCTCGGCCGAGGTCGGCGTGTTCTTCACCGGGCTGGCGCTGGTCCTGGGGTCGGTGTGGGGCAAGCCGGTGTGGGGCGTGTGGTGGACCTGGGACCCGCGCCTGGTCACCACCGCGCTGCTGTTCTTCGTCTACCTCGGCTACCTGGCGCTGCGCCGGGCCGTGGCCGACCCGGCGGTCCGCGCGCGGCGTGCCGCCGTGCTCGGGGTGGTCGCCTTCGTCCAGGTGCCGATCGTGCACCTGTCGGTGGTCTGGTGGCGTGCGCTGCACCAGCCGCCGACCGTGCTCAAGCCCGGCGACCCGACCATCGACCATGCGATGCTGGCCGCGCTGCTGGTCAATGTGGCCGCCTTCACCGCCCTGTACGCGCTGCTGGTCGCCCGCCGCCTGGAGCTCGCCCGGCTCCAGGACGAGGCCGAACGGCTGCTGGCCGAAGGCGAGCCGCCGCTGGCCGGCGCCGCGGTCACCCCGCCCCGGCCCGAGGGGATGCGCGATCGTGGGTGAGTGGGGCTGGGTCGCGCTCGGCTACGCCGTCACCGCCGGCGGGGTCGCCGGGTACCTGCTGCTGCTGCGCCGCCGCCTCCGGGCTGCGCGCCGCCGCCTGGAGGAGCTGCGGTGAGGTATCGCTGGTTCGTGGTGCCGGCGGCGGGGATCGCCGCCGTGCTGCTGGGCGTGCTGCTGTTCGGCAACCTCAACGACAACCTCGTCTACTACCTGACCCCCAGCGAGGCGCTGGCCCGCCGGGCCGACTTCCCGGACGGGCACCGCTTCCGCCTGGGCGGGCTGGTCGAGCCGGGCAGCGTGCGCCAGGCGACAGGCGGCGTCGGCTTCACCCTCACCGACGGCCGCCGCTCCGTCCCGGTCAGCCACCAGGGCGCGCCGTCGCAGCTGTTCCGGGAGGGCGTCGGCGTGGTCGTCGAGGGCTCCTGGGCCGGGGGCCGCTTCTGGTCCGACACCATGCTGCTCAAGCACGACGAGGACTACCGGCCACCCGGCGAAGGCGGCCGCGCGCCCGCGGCTGGGGTCGGCGAGGTGCCGTGACCGCGCTGGTGGGCCGCAGCGGCGTGGCCCTGGGGCTGCTGTCGGCGCTGCTGCTCGCCGCCCAGGCGGCGCGGGCCTGGCGGCGCCCGCAGGCGGCCGGCCGGGTCCAGCTCCGCCCGGCCGTGTACGGGATGGTGGCGGGCGCGCTGACCGCCATGGTGGCGCTGGAGGTGGCGCTGCTGACCGACGACTTCTCAGTGGCCTACGTCGCCCAGAACCACGCCCGGGCCACTCCGTTGCTGTTCACGGTGGTGAGCGCGTGGGCGGCGCTGGAGGGCTCGATCGTGCTGTGGGGGCTGGTCCTGGCCGGCTACACCGCGGCGGTGTTCGCCGGGTTCCGCGACGGCGACCGGCTCGGCGCCGGGGCGCTGGCGGTCATGGGCGCGGTGGCGGTGTTCTTCTTCGGCCTGATGGCCAGCGCGACCGATCCGTTCCAGGTGCTCGACCCGGCGCCGGCGGACGGCCCGGGGCCGAACGCGCTGCTGCAGAACCACGTGCTCATGGCGTTCCACCCGCCGCTGCTGTACCTCGGCTACGTCGGCCTGACGGTGCCGTTCGCCTTCGCGGTGTCGGCGCTGGCGCTGGGGCGGGGCGGGGCGGCCTGGCTGCGGCGGACGCGGCGCTGGAGCCTGCTCGCCTGGGCCTTCCTGACCGCGGGCGTCGTGCTGGGCGGCTGGTGGTCGTACGAGGTGCTTGGCTGGGGCGGGTTCTGGGCCTGGGACCCGGTCGAGAACGCCTCGTTCATGCCGTGGCTGGTGGCGACCGCGTTCATCCACTCCGCCGCGGTCCAGCTCCACCGGGGCATGCTGCAGGCGTGGAACTTCGTGCTGGTGATCGCCGCGTTCGCCCTGACGCTGCTGGGGACGTTCCTGACCCGCTCCGGGGTGATCGCCTCGGTGCACAGCTTCACCCAGTCGGTGGTCGGCCCGGCGCTGCTGGGGTTCCTGCTGCTGGTGGTGGCCGGTTCGCTGACCCTGTTCGCGCTGCGCGCCGACCTGGTCGCCACCAGCCCGCGGCCCGACCGCCTGGTCAGCCGGGAGGGGGCCCTGCTGGTCAACAACCTGCTGCTTGGCCTGTTCGCGTTCGTGGTGCTCACCGGCACGCTGTACCCGATCTTCGTGGAGGCGTTCAGCGGCGCCCAGGTCTCGGTCGGGCGCCCCTTCTTCGACCGCATGGCCGCGCCGATCGGGCTCGCGTTGCTGCTGGGGATGGGGGTCGGCCCGGTGCTGCCGTGGCGGGCCGCCCGGCCGGCGGTGGTGTGGGCGCGGCTGCGCTGGCCCGCGGTCGTCGCCCTGGCCGCCGGCGCCGCGCTGGTGCTGGCCGGCGTGCGGGCGCCCTCGGTGGTGCTGGTGGCGATCCTTGCCGCCGGGATCGCCGCGGCGGCGCTGGGCCGGCTGGCGGCGGCCGTGCGCCACCAACCGCCGCGGCGCCGGCTCGCCGCGGCCGGTCGGGCGCTGCAGCGGAACCCCGGCTACTGGGGCGGCCAGTTCGCCCACGTCGGGGTGGCCCTGGTCGCGGTCGCGATCGCGGTCACCGGCGCGCTCGGCGCCCGCCAGCAGGTGACGCTGGCCGCCGGCCAGTCGGCCGTGTCCGGCCCGTTCACGCTGACCTTCACCGGCGTGTTCGAGCGCGACGAGCCGCAGCGGCTGGTCCGGGGCGCCAGGATCGAGCTGCGCCGCGGCGGCCGGCTGGTCGCCGTGCTGCAGCCGCGCCTCAACCAGTACCCGCGGCAGGTGCAGGCGGTCGGTACTCCGGCGGTGTGGACCGGGCCCGCCCAGGACGTGTACGTGAGCCTGACCGCCCTGGAGCCGGGGCGTGTGGAGCTGCAGGTCCTCCGCCACCCGCTCATGTGGCTGCTGTGGGCCGGTGGGCTGGTCACCGTCGCCGGCGGGCTGTGGGCGCTGGCAGGCGGTCGGGTGCGGCGGCGCCGGGACGACACCGTCCGCACCGAGCTGCCAGCGGTCCCGGCGGAGCCGACCCGTGCCTAGCCGCCTGCGCCCCTCCGGGCTGGCCGGCGCTCGCCGGCCCCCGACCCTGACGGGCGGTCGTCCGCTGCCGGTCGCGGCCGCGCGTCGCTGGCTCCCGGTCGTGGTCCTGGTCGTGCTCGTCGCCGTGGTCGTGGCCGGCCTGGCCCAGGGACGACCCGCGCCGCGGGACCGCGCCGAGGCGCTGGCGGCCCGGTTGCGCTGCCCCGACTGCCAGAGCATCTCGGTGGCCGAGTCCGACAGCCAGACCGCACAGGCCATCCGGGCAGAGATCGGTCAGCTGGTGGCCGACGGGCGCAGCGACCAGCAGGTGCTCGACCACTTCGTGGCCCGCTACGGCCGCTGGGTGCTGCTGGACCCGCCGCCGCGCGGGGCCACCCTGCTGCTGTGGGTGCTGCCGGTGGCCGCCCTCGCCGCCGGGGTCGGGGTGCTGGTCGGCTACCGCCGGCGGGCCCGGTCGCCCGCGGCGCCCCGAGTCGACACCGAGAGCGGGGCTGGGGACCAGGCGGGAGCCGACGCTGAAGCTGAGGTTGAGATTCAGGCCCCGACTGGCGCCGATGGCTGGGGCGGGCCGCCGGCGCCGCCCGGGCGGTCGAGGCGGCGCGTCCTCGCCGGCATCCTCGCCGGCGTCGTCGCCCTGGCCGCAATCGCCTTCGGGGTGACCCGCGCACTGGTGCCGCGACCCGCCGGGGGATATGTGACCGGGATCGAGGCGGCCCAGGCAAGCCAGGCGTCACCCGGCGGACGCGACCTGTCCAAGGTGAGCGACGCCGAGCTGGAGGCGGTGGTCGCCGCCAACCCCGAGGTGCTCGACATGCGCCTGGCGCTGGCCCACCGCTACTTCGACCGCCGGGACTACCGGAAGGCGCTGGAGCACTACAAGATCGTCCTGGACCGGGAACCCCATCCCCAGGCCCTGGCCCACGTCGGCTGGATCACCTACGTGCTCCTCCAGCGCGCCGACCTGGCGGCCGAGCTGCTGGAACGCAGCCTGGAGCGCCAGCCCGGCGACCCCGAGGCGCTCTGGTTCCTCGGCATCGTGCAGCTCCACGGCCTCAAGGACGCCAGGGCGGCGGCCGCCACCTTCACCCGGCTGCGCGACCTGCCCGGCCTGAGCGGCGCCGAGCGGCGGCAGGTCGACGGGCTGCTGCGCACGGCTCGGGCGGCGGAGGCGCGGCGGTGACCGCGGTCGACCAGGACAAGCGGCACACCGGCCGGCCTCCGGCGCGCGCACCGCGGGCGCGGTGGGCCCGCCGGCTGGCGATCGCCGCCGTGGCCGCGGTGGTGGTGACCGGCGGCGTGCTCGGTGCGCGCTTTGGCAGCGACCCCACGCTGGTGGCGTCGCCGCTGCTCGGCAAGCCCGCCCCGCGCGCGACCCTGCGGCTGCTGGACGGGCGCGGCCAGGTCTCACTGGAAGCGCTGCGAGGCCAGGTGGTCGTGGTCAACTTCTGGGCCTCCTGGTGCGCGCCCTGCCGTGCGGAGCATCCCGACCTGGTCGCCGCCGCAGCCGCCTACCGGGGCGCCGGGGTCCGCTTCGTCGGCGTCGTCTACCAGGACACCCCGCAGGCTGCCAGGCGGTTTCTGGAGGAGCTGGGCAGGGGCCGGGACTACCTGTACGTGACCGACCCGGGCTCCCGGGCCGCGATCGACTTCGGCGTGTTCGGCATCCCCGAGACGTTCTTCATCGACCGCCGCGGCACGGTGGTGGCCAAGATCACCGGCAAGTCGAGCTTCCCCCTGCTGGCGGACACGCTCGACCAGGTCCTCGCCGGCAGGACGCCGCAGTCCCGGCAGACCGGCCGGGTCCAGCCCGCCCCCGGCGGGTGACGGCCGGGCCATCCGGATGGGCTCCCGTGCGCCCAGCGGGGCCGTACACGACGCGCTGTCGTAGAATCGAGCCTCCCGGCCGTGAGGCTGGGTAGGCGGGCACGAGGTCACGAGCGCGGGCGGGGAGTCGTCGCCGGATGGCACGAACAGCATCGGACAACCAGGAGCAGGCGGCCACCCCGACCCGCGCGCACGCCGGCCCGCCGCTGGCCAGCAGGGCCGTTCGCGCCTGGGCGCTGCTCCCCCTGCGGCTGTTCCTCGGCCTGACGTTCATCGACGCGGGCGCCGGCAAGCTGCTGTCGCCCGCCTACTTCGGCGCCGGCCCCCAGAGCTTTGCGGCGCTGGCCCGCGGCTTCGCCGAGGGCAGCCCGCTCGCCGGCCCGGTGCGAGCGGTCGTGCTGCCCCGCCCGTTCCTGTTCGCGCTGCTGCTGGCCGTGCTGGAGCTGGTGGT
>Ga0137375_10001366_pt1 | contig 28244 bp, 16 predicted proteins | sample SagtaG_24_FD_104936 | JGI IMG/M metagenome (GOLD analysis project Ga0137375, IMG submission 104936) | Vadose zone soil microbial communities from Sagehorn Ranch, Mendocino, California, USA - Sage1_R_113_16 metaG | ecosystem: Environmental > Terrestrial > Soil > Vadose zone | place: USA... | reverse complement strand
TCCTCCTGCCAAGCGCAGGCTCGTCTCACTTCCGCCGGTCCCGAAGTACGTACCCCGCGGTGAGAAATACATGTCCGCCCCAGCCGATTGGAAGGCGTGGACCTCGGTGCGCTTCTCCCTGGAACATCCGCAATATTTTCAATACCAGGTCGTCGCCGCCAAGGACGGCAAGCATGCCGACGTCATCGGACAGGGCGATCTCAACGGCGACGGGAAGTCGTCGTCGTTCAAGCTCACGCTCACCGTCGATCCCGAGGACGGCATCCTCAAATTGTCGCCTCAGATAGAGGAAAAAGACCCGCAGGAGTGATTTCTTGAAAGACGCAACTCCGACAACGCACCCTCCAAACCGATCAACTTCGTGATTTGTGACGTTTTGAAATGCGTCGCCAGCCAAATAGACTTCGAGTGGCTGTGCTAGCGTATTTTGCGTTTGCTCGACATGGAGCACGATGCTGCGCTCTTGGAGGCACATCGAATGGTAGTCCATCACAGACTGCATGCAGCGATCGGCGTTGCGATCACGGGATGGTTCTTCGGATGCGGAGGGGACTCGAACTCGGCCGGCGGAAATATCGACGGAGGTTCCACCACGTCACCGGGTTGTCAGCTGCCGGCCTGCTACTACGACTTCGTGAACTCCACACTCGCCTGCGCCCCGATGGGGGCATGCGTGCAGCAGAACGATGTGACGGCGATGGAGAGCACGAGTCATATGTGCTACGCGAACGGCACGAAGGTGGTCATGACAAGCTCGCAGACCACGTTGTCGTCGTCAAACGTCATCACTGGGTCGGACGGTAAGATTTGTTATTTGGTCAACGGCACCGTGACGATCGACCCAGTTACGGGCGTGGTTTCGCTCGCCATGGCGACCATTCTGAACGCTGACGGCAACGTCATCGCGACGATCGGCGCGGACAGAAGTATAACGGCGACTTGTGCGGGCGAATCTGCGAAAACCGTTCCCGCGTCTTGCAACGTGACCAGGCCTGGCGATATGGCCAGCGCGTGCACGATAGGAACATGCATGTGATTTGCGATACTGCCCGCCGCGCACGCGAGCCAGCGTGTCCCTCCGTTTCGGCCACGGGGCGCAGGAGCGCGACGAGCTCCACCTTCTTCCGCTTTCCGAAAGCTCAGTGAAAGACGATCGGACCACCGACTCATCGAGCGCAGGAATGAGGAGTTCCTCGCTCGTCCTGCTCTCGGTCTCGTTGCGACGGGCCAGATCGAGATTCCGATCCGCGCAGCGCGCGCGGAGGAGAACCGGGGTCCTGCTCGAGACCATTCAGGCTCGCGCACGACCTCGACGGGTACGACAGGTCGTCGAGGCGACGAACGAGTCCCACTCGATCGTTCCTCCGAGTTCGCCCACCGATATCGTCGCCGCGACCTGTACGCCGAATTTCCGCGGTCGTCTGGGAATTCACGGTCTGTTACTCGGGTGGACGGGGTTCGCCGTGCTCTCGATAGGAGTGATGGATGGTTCGGCACCCTTCGCGAGCGTGCTTCCGGAGCTTGGCGGCCGGCCGATGTTGCCCCGCCCGGTGTGCGGTCTCCAAGCGGCTCTGGCCGCCGCCGTACGCGTGCTTACTTTGCCCCCGATACAAGTGACTTCGGATAGAGCCTTTGAATGGCCCGGTTCGCCGTCAAGCTCGGGTGTCTCGCGCTTAGGTCGTCCAGGACTCGCCGCAGAAATTCCCGCGTACTTCGTCGGAGTTCGTCGCGCGTGACACGCACGGCCTGGTCGCTATACGTCGCGCGGATCTCGATCATGCCTTCACGCATCGTGAAATCGATGCGGTGCTCGGACTCGGTGAACTCGAAGCTCTTCGTCTCGTTCGGCTGGAGCCCTTCGGCGATCCGACTCAGACATGCTGCAAAATCGATGACCGGGATCCATCCCCACGGGGCGCTCATGTCCGAGTCGTCTGCGCGGAAAATGATGTCGCCCAAGAACAGATCGTAATGAAGCTCGCTCTCTCCGACGTCTCGCAGTTCGGTGTTCGCTGCCGGAGCGCTCCGTATTGCGTAGTCTAGTGTGATCATTAGGCCCTCAGAATGGAACGCTGTCTTGACGACGCCCTCTGGCGTAACGACGACGCGCAAACTAGGTGCTGCGCTTCCTGCCGAGTTCGTCCCGATCTGCCGTCCGAAGTCCGAAGTTGAGTCCGAATATGGTACCCGGACGCCCAAGAGTGTTCAGGGGCCTCGGTGTGGAAGTAGAGCGTCTTGTCGGCGCCGCCTGCTCGCACGATTTCGGCAATCTCGCGCTTTCGGCCGGCCTGAGGCGAGCATGAGCGTCGGGTTGACTGAGGCGCAACGTTGTAGATCACGCGCCCTCCGCCTGCTGGATGAGCGAGGTTTCCAGCGCTCGTGCTCGCCAAGCTCGGAGACTGATCAGAAAGGCTTCGATGGTGTACCCGTTTGCGAAGCGACCTGCTTTCTCCAACGCCCGTGACCTCGTTAGTTGTAGGCGTTCAGAACTCTCTCAAGTCCTTCCTTCAAGACACGACGGGTGTCTCCGTTAGCTTCGAGTTCCACCGCAAAGCCGGTGAAACCGAGACTGGTGGCGGCCCCGGCGTCTAAGGCAATCTCCAGTCCATTATCTGCAAAACGCCATGAAGCGATCCCGCCGTAGTGCGTCGCTCCTTCTTCCGTGGACACGCAGTATGTATCTTGCCCGAGTTGCTTGTCTTGCTCATCAAACGATAGAGCTCTCTGAATCTCTAGTCGCGCTCCGCTTCCATCTGGATTTTGCGCCAGGATCACCGCGAATGCATTCAGATCAGGAAGTTCCACCGCTGAGACCAGTTTTGCTTTGAATGTCCGTATATTGTGACCTAGCGCCCCGCCGTCCACGATTGGTCTCCCCAGAGATAGTGAATTTCGGCACCGGATTCCGCTGCCGCCTTGTTCATCGCCCCCTTGCAAGCGGGGCACGGTGCATATTGTCCCTGAATGATCATCGTATCCCCTTCCTGTAGACCAAACTTTACTGCACGTGCCTCCGTGTGTGTAGCCAAGGACGACTTCGGGAATCCCAGTGCGGCTTCTTCGACGGTCATGCTACCACTTACGACGGTATCCGCGGCAACGATGTGGCCGTCTCGGAAGACAGTCACGAGAGCAGTGTGAGCGCCTCGACCGGAGGCGAAGGCACCGGCCGATTTCGCAACGCTGCCGCCTACCTCACCAAGAATTTTCAGGACTCTGCCCGCCGATACGGTAGCGGCGACCTGTACGGCGTATTCTGCGGTCGTCTGGGAATTGACGGTGTGGTACCCGGGTGGAGGTGCGTTCGCCGTGCTCTCGAAGGGAGAGATGATTCCTTCGACAATCTCCTTCGCGATCATGCCCCCGAAGCTTGGCGGGTCGGGCAAGTGAACAGGAACGTGCGGGGGCGACACCGGCGGCGGCAGCGGTGGACCGGCCGGTGGGAGCGGCGGACCGGCAGGCGGCAGTGCTCGACTGCGCCGCGGCCCGGGACGCCCCTTGTTCGCCTTCCCCGCGTGCGGCGACTGGCTGCTCCTGCCTGTGGAGCTCGGGACGGGTGTGTTCGATGGCATGGCGGTCTTCGTAAGAGCGGGCGATCCTTGTCCCGGGGGGTTGAGTAGCAGCTTGCCCCCGTCTAACGCCTCCCCAAGGGCCACCCCTCCAATTCCTGGCATTCCAAATCCGTACGCGATCAGTCCGATGCTTACCGCGTGCCCACCCCACACGAAGGCTCCGACGATGTAGCCGGGCACCTCGTCCGCGTCGAATCCGCTTGGGTCGGTGCGATTGACCGGATCGTTGAATACGTAGCTGTAGCGGTTGAGTCCCTGGCTCCAGAAGGGGGCCTGCATGATCGGGTCGGGGGTCGTGAATCTGGCCGCGAGCGGATCGTAGATGCGTCCTTTCATATCGACGAGGCCGAGGTCGCGATCGTGCTCCTGGCCGGTGAACCCGGAGCGCGTCAGGTCTGGGCTCGGCGCATCGAGCGGCATGCCGTAGGGATCGAACGTTTGCTTGAAGGATTCCTGCTGGCCGTTGGTTATCGTATCAACCGAGTTCAGGGCGTCGGTGTGGAAGTAGAGCGTCTTGTCGGCGCCGCCTGCTCGCACAATTTCGGCAATCTCGCGCGTTCCCGCGTAGAGCCGGAAACGTTCTTCGCGCGTACTTCCGGAGCCGGTGGTCACGCGATGCTGATACAGACTTCCGAGAAAGCGAAGCGTCGAATCGGGGTCACGGCGGACGGCGCGCATCCCGTCAGCCGTGTACTCGAATTGCGTATTGATCGTGCCGGATTGGATGGCCTTTGGCAGACCGAACGGCGTGTAGTCGAATGTTTGCGACTCGCCGGGCACATCGGGGCCGCTTCGTTGGATCACGTTGCCGTTGAGGTCGTATCGATACGTATTTGCGCCGGCGGCGTTCACGAGGTGGGGGCGATCGGCCTGATATGTGATGCTGGTCGCGCCGCGGCCCCTGATGTTGCCGAGCGTATCGTAAGCGTAGGACGTGGTCTGGGTGGTTCCCAGCGCCGCGTTGGTGTCGGTGATGCTCGAGAGGCGGTTCAGGTCGTCGTAGACGTGCTCGCGTTGGGTGCCGCCGTCGGTGCGGAAGCGAATGTTGCCGTTGTGGTAGCGGACGTATTCGAGGGCTTGAACCGCGCTCGACCCAAGCGTGGTCTGGAGGCATTCGAGCCCGTTCGGCTCAAACGTGGTCTCGAGGCATTCGAGCCATCGGCGGTCGGGGTTGTAGCCGTAGGTGGTGCTCGCACCGTTGCCGAAGGTTTCGCGCTGGATGAGGTGGGCCTGGAAGGCTTCTTTGAGTTCCCAGATCGGCTTCGCCGTAGGACCTCCGACCTCCTCGAGCTTGGTGAGCATGCCGGAAGGATCGTAGCCGTACTGGGCGACGATCGGTGCACCGTTACCGAGATCGGGATAGCGGATGCGGGAGGTGCGACCCAAGTCGTCGTACTCGAACTTCGTGGTGTAGTCGACTGCGTCGATCGTCGAGTCGATCTGAGAGAGGAAACCGCGATTGGTCGTGGCAGTCGGTGGCTCGTATGCATAGTGAACATGTAGGCCGAGCGGGTTCTCGGGCGTTCCAGGGGAGATGCTGTCCGTGACGCGGCCGCGCCCGTTGACACCTTGGTCGTACGACCACTGCGTCGCCCCAGCGGGATCGACGATGCTATCGGCGCGACCCAGCTCGTCGTAGTGGTAGGTGCGAACCTGCAATTTGGGATCGGTGCTCGTAGTGAGCTCGTCAAAGCCGTTGTAGGTATATCGGCTGGTGCCATTGTCGGGATCGACGATGCTGAGCCGTCGCCCGTAGTCGTCGTAAGTCAACGACGTGACGAAGCCGAGGTTGTCGCTCGCCTCGACCAGCTGGTCGAACGCGCCGTACTTGTAGTTGCTCGAATGCTGCGTGTTGTCGATGTTCTCTCCATCGATGCTGCGCACGATCATGCCGCGGTGATCGCCGATGGTCAGGTTCTTACGACCTTCTTCGTCGATGCCAAGGGCGAAGTCGACCACACAGGAGGAAACCGGAAGACCGCCACAGCTCATCCCGGTGAGCCAATGTTGGAAAGAAGGTGCGAGCGTGGCGCTCGTCGCGTATTGGAATTGTGTCGAGTGCCCGCCCGTGTTCGTGACGAGCACGACACGGTCGAGATGATCGTATGCATAGGTGACCTTGGGAACGGCCGTAGCTTCCGCGATGTGGGGCATGGTGATCCCGCGCCGACGACCGAGTTGGTCGTACGCATAATCTTGGATCACTCTCGCCTGGAAACCCTGGCCGCTGGAGTGCACGAGTCGCCCGTAATTGTCGTAGTCGTTCACGCTGCTGCCGCCGGGCGTACCATCGGCGCCCTCACGCTCCTCCGTGATCTCGATGCGGGGCTCGATATGTCCGACAGCTGTGTCGAGCGCCCGAACGGGAGCATTCGAATACGTTGCGATGGTGGTGCCTTCGGGGCTGCGCGTCTCGGCGAGCCGACCGTACCCGTCGTAGCCGCTCTGGGTGACGATCTCGTTCGCGTCAGTGATCGTCTTCGGCGTCCCCCAGCGGGCGTCGAAGCGCAGCTGTGTCACTTGGCTCTTTGCGTTCGTGATCGTCTCGGGAAAGACGTTGTCGGTATCGTAGGTGATATCGGTCGTCCGCGAAGGTTCGCCCGTGGCAACCTCCTCGATCACCTGTTGCACATTGCCGAACTCATTGTGAACGTAGGTTGTCTTGTGGCGCTTGTCGTCGGCGTTGAGTCCGCGGGTAACAGTCTCCACCGAGTTGGAAACGTAAGCATACTCGAAATCCTGCACGTGGGTCGTGGCCCCCCTCGAGTTCTGGACTGTCACGTGCTTTGGATTTTCGACGAGCCAGGCCGACGGATTGGGGACAATCGTCGTGGTGGTCAAGGTCCTTTCGACGAACGACTGGCCGAACTCTTGACATCTCTCCTGTTGAATCGTGATGTTTCCGTAGGAGTCCGGACTAAAAGAGGCCGAGCATTCGGTGATCTGCGTACCGTTGTTGTCGAAGGGGGGGGTGGTGCCCGCAGGCGCTTGTCGTTCGAAGGTGCTGGTCGTGCGAAAGCCGAGGTAGGGAAATGGACGTCCTGAAGCCGACGTAATTACACGCCACTCGTTGGCGATCTGCGTTCGCCGGGCGAAGAAATCGCTTTGAAGAGGCGGCGGTGTATTGCCAATCCTGTTGGCGTTGTCGGCGTGGTAATCGGTCGTCACGGTTCTCGCCATTCCGGCGAGTGGATAGATGTAAGGTGGAATCGTGCTCTGGGTCGGATTGCCTTGCAGATCGTACCGGGCGACAGGCTCGTAATCCGTCGTAATGACCCTCGGCGGCGACGCCGGCGACGTCTCCGTGACCGCACGGCGATCGAATCCGAGCCAACCTTGACCCGTGAGGTTCAGCCGCCCGTTCAGGTTGGTATAGACGTACGACCGCTCGATCACATCTTGGCCGTTCGCGCCGACGAAGCCCTCTTCGTGGGCTCCGACGAGTCCATTCATTTTCTTGAGACATATCTCCGGCCACGTGCTCCCGTTACACCGACTGTCAGTCTCATACGTTGCCGCCCGGGTATTGCCCGCCGGCACATCGTATGAAATCCTCGTCAGAGTTCCGAGGCCATCGACCACACGCGTGAGAAGGCGATTGCGAACGCCGGAGCCATAGAACACGCCTCGAGTGCCGATGAGATCGAGGTTACCGTCACCATCCAAGTCGCCGGATGTCGCGAATCTTCCCTCGATCATGTTGGGCGGCGTGAAGTCATCGGGCCACTTGAGCGGCACCTGTGTCGAGGTCAGCCCTGCGAGAGCGTTGTCGGGAACACGCGTCCAGTGTTGCGGCGCGAACGTGCCCAGCTCCCATTGCTCGAAAACATCCGAATGCCCGTCGCCGTTGAAGTCGATGATGGCGGTCCGCGTGTTGTTCATGGGAAAGAAGTCGTTATTGAAGCGTGCTTGAACGACAGGGCGGTCGAACCGCCTGCTCCAGAAATGTCCATCGCCGGAGTTGAGCCATACGACCGCCTGATCGCCCCGCGCCGCCCAGACGTCCGCGAGCCCATCGCCGTTGAAGTCACCGGTGGTAAGTCCGTCGCCGGCGTGCGAGCCGGCAATGTCATCGAAGTTGACCGGCTGCCACGAGAGCGGATTGGTAGTAGCGCCCGGCACTGGCTTGTATCTCAGGATTTTCCAACCATTCGAAGCGCGCACCATGAGGTCGGGTGAGCCATCTCCGTCGAAATCCAGTGTCCTGTAGATAGACGAGGTCGAACCACACAGCGGATCGAGGCCCTTGCCTCCTCCAGGCGGCGGCGGAGTGGTCAGCGCAATCGGAGTCGTCGCAAACGCCTGCGTCGGACTGAGCCGTAGTCGAACCTCGACCGTGGACTTGTCTTTGCACGACACGAAGTCCTGCAGGGAATCTCCATCGACGTCGTACACGATCGGCCGTGGTAGCGGGATGAGATTTGTCGCTTGTGGATTGCTATTGAGCGGCTCCGAAACACCGTACGGCAACGTCAACAAGATGCCACCGGCCCCGGTGAAAGTGCCGTTGCCCTGGGAGATCATGACGAACACGTCGGTGTGACCAACTGGATTTTGGGTGCTTGGGTCGACGGAGGTGACCGAACACGCGGCGAGAATGTCGTCCTTGCCGTCGCGATTGTAATCGAGAAAGAACGTCGAACCTGGGATCCAAGTGTAACTACACGGGTTGACGCCGGTAGCGGTGAGCTTCGTGGACGGATCGGTGCGATTCGACGTTCCAATGAATAGGTTCGACTCCACGGTGACCTGTGGACGTTCCTGAAAGGTCCCCCAGAATCCATCTTCCGCCATTGACCACCAAGCGCTGATGGCAAACCCGGCTACCGGCCCGAAGAACTGAGCTCCGACGTTGATCACGAGATCCGTCGTGATTTGAGCCGCAGCCAGATCCGGGTTGGCTGAAACCCCACCGTACTTGACTTGTGTCGACAAGAAGTCAGGGATACCGTCACCATTGGCGTCGAGCTGTGCGGCGCTGACGATATCCGAGTGGGTGGTTTGTAACGTAAAGCCGGATTCATGTTGGTAACCAAACTCCGTAGGCGCTTTGCAATGTGTATCGTCGCCGCCAACGCACTCGAAGATCTTTTCGATCTGGCTGAGGTCGTCGGTCTTGTAAATGAGATGGTAGTTCTTGACTGGGTCACCCTTGAGGTAGGTAGTGATGCGCGACAGGCGTTCGAAGGTAGTAGAAGCTACTCCGCCCTGGAAAAAGCTCACCTTCGGGTCGCTGCGCGCTTCGTAACTGAAACGGACTTCGCGATTCCCCCGATCGCTGTCGGTCTCCGACGTATGCCCGGTATAGAAGATCGAGCTCGGGCGTACCATGTTGGGCTGCCCCGCGGAGAGGATCGCCGGTGTCTCCGCGGAGACGTTCGTGTAGTGCACGGTCATCGAGTTGCCGAAACGGTCTTCGACCCGGCTCAGCAGCCAGCCATAGCGAATGCCCGTGCGCCCCATCACAATCGCTTCTTGCTGCAGTCCGAACGTGAGAATGCGACCATCTTTGGTGTACACGGTGAAGTAGTCGGGGCCTTGCGACGGGCGGGGTATTGGCGTGATCCCGCCAACGAGATCGAGTTGAGGGCCGTTCCCGGTTAGCTGGAATGAGATGATTCGAGCAAAACTGTCGATAAGCGTCCGATATTCTGTGCCCGTTTCGCCATACTTGCCGGTGGTTCCGGTGACGACCCCGGGCACCGCTTCGAGCCGCTTGCCGTCGAAGCAAAAGTGATCGGTCGTGTCGTTCCGGATGGGCCCCGCCTGCTTGTCCAAAGATTGCGCGTTCGGGCAGCGCGTGATCTTCGACAGTCCGTCGAGGCGCCACCCGACGCCCACATCTTCGTTCGCGCGCGAGGCCAGGTACGTGAGGGTGAGGTTAGGCTCGATCCCTGCGCGGCCCGGCGGGACCTCGATCGGCACCGTGTATTCGGACGTTCCCTGTTCGGTAACGCTGAAGGCCCCCTTCACGGCGCCGACGTCGGTCGTCGGCAGGGGCGGCAAGTCGTTGATCGGCCGCGTACCCCCGTCGGGCGTCGAGACGGTGATGGGGGGGTCGGTCGTCGGTGGCACGCACTGCCCGTCGCCGTTACACGAGGTGCCGGATCCACACGAGCCGCAGCTCTGACCGCAGTTCGGATCGGCGCCGCATTGGCGACCATCGCAGCGAGGCGTGCAAACCGGGCATGTGTCGCCGCACAGCGCGCCGGGAGAGCCACACAACGGTGGTACGAGAAGCCGAAACGCACAAGCACCGGGACGACAGATGTTGATTCCGTCGGCGCCTTTGAGGCAGCTGAAGCCCGCTGGGCAGTTCAGGTCCGAGGTGCAGCCGGGTTGGCCCCCAACGCAGACTCCAGGACACTGCCCCCCGCAGCCGTCGACCGGGTTGGCGCAAGTTGCCTGAGAACAGTTGGGCGTGCAAATACATGCTGGGCCGCAGAGGGAGTCCGGACGACCACAAAGAGTGGGGTCATTCGAAGGACAACGCGGGTCGAGACATGCATCGATCGTCGGAGCGTGAAGGGGGAGGCCCATCCGCGGGAGACAAACCTCGCGACTCGGACAGGTGCTCTGTGGATTTCTTGAATCGCAGCCCGTCGTGCAGGTGCAGTTCGGTCCGCATGGGCTGTCCGGTTGCCCGCATTCGGCGGTGTTGCCATCGCCGCACGTGGGTTTCCAGCATCGTCGCTCGGCGCGAACGCCGCCGAAACACGCACCGTTGTTGTTACCGCAAACGAGCCCGGTGACGCAGTCGACGTCCCCCGTGCACTTGCCGCCAGGTGGGATCGTGCCCGGCGGGGGAATCTCGCAGTTCGGGCCGCTAAAACCGGGATGGCAGATGCAGCCCATCTGTCCTGGGATTGCGCCGTCCTGGCAATCCCCGTTTCCATTGCAATCGGGCTTGATCGAGCAGAGCGATTTGCAGGAGTTCGCCTGAACGACGACGTTTTGCACGTTGGCGATGTTCAGGCCCTTCGCCTGCATGTCGGCGAGCGGAAGAGGTGCGATGAGTGTGTTGTTGCCCGTGCCGAGATCGACGGTCTTGCCCTTGTCCATCTCGCAGATATCGAAGATCGCCATGGTGTCGTCACCCGTGCCGGTGCTCACCGTGTCGGCGCCCGCACCGGGTGCAACGTAGTTGTTGCCGTTTGCCGCCTGGATGGTGTCGTCGCCAGGCCCCGTGATGACGATGCTGTGCCCGCCCTGGGCCCCGATGTTGTCGCGCCCTCCCATGCCTACGATGCACTGATTCGAAGTGCCGGTCTGGAAGATGTCGTCGTTTGGCGTGAGGACGACATTGGTGAACCCCGCTGGACAGCACGACCCGCCGCTGCTTGGGCAGAAGGAGGCAATCACGCAAGTCGATGGCGTACCCGTGCATGTTCCGGACTGGCAACTCTGGGACAAGGAGCACACGTTGCCGACGTTGCATGGCGTTCCATCGGCCTTGACCGGACTCGAGCACACGCCGGTCGACGTGTTGCACGTGCCCGCCGTGTGACACTGGTCGATCGCCGTGCAGACCACGGGGTTGCCGCCGGTGCACGTTCCATTTTGGCAGGTATCCGTCTGCGTACACGCGTTCGAGTCCGTGCACGCCGTGCCGTTGGTGACTGGCGTGTGCTTCACGCCGGCAACCGGATCGCAACTATCGGTGGTGCAAGGATTGTTGTCGTCGATCGGGACGGTGCTCCCCGGCTGGCACGTGCTCGATTGGCAATTATCCCCCGCGGTGCACGCGTTGCCGTCGCTGCACGTTGCACCGTTCGGTTTGGGTGAGCAGGTCCCGACCGTGCCGGTCAGATTGCAGGCGAAACACGAGTTCGTGCAGGTGGTGTTGCAGCAGACCCCGTTGGCGCAAAACCCGGAGACGCATTGGCTGTTCGTCGTGCAAGTGACACCCCGCGATGGGTCGTAGACCTCGGCCGCGGCGAGCGTGGTCGTACCGTTGAGACCGCCAGCGATGAGCACGAGACCATTGGAGAGCAGGCTCGCCGTGTGTGCCTTGGTCGCCGATTGCAGATTCGTCGTAGCTGTCCACGAGCTCGTGCCATTGAAGAGCTCCGCTGAGAGGAGCGTCGCGGTCGACGAGTTGGACCCTCCGGCGACGAGGACCTGACCGTTGTTCGCGATGGAGGACGATAGAAGCGTCGCCGTGTGCTGCTGGCGTGCGGCGGTCATCGTCCCCGCCGAAAACCAGGAGCCGGAGCCCGAGCTCGGATCGAAGAGCAGCGCGCTCGCCAAGATCGTGGTGCTCGTGGATGTGACCGTTCTTCCGCCGGCGATGAGCACCTTCCCGTTCGCCAGTGGCGTCGCCGTCTGGCGCTCACGCGCGGTCGAAAGGCTCGTGAGCGTGGTCCACGCCGATGTTCCGTCGAAGAGCTGAACCGAGGTCAGGCTGGCGCTTCCGCTGCTGCCGCCGACGACGAGCACCTTGTTACTGAGGGTCGCATTGGCCGTCGAGAGGAGCGTGGCGGTGTGCGACGTCCGCGGTGAGGCCATCGAACCGACCAGCGTCCATGTGCCAGCTCCGCTACTCGGATCATATACCTCGGCACTCGACACCACCGTCGTTCCGGTAATCCCTCCGGCGATGAGCACCTTCCCGTTCGCGAGCAACGTGGCACTCGTCTGGTGTCGCGCGGCCTTCATCGTCGCCGCTGCCGTCCACGTGCCACCGGTCGGCGAATAGAGCTGAGCGGTATTCAAGCTCGTGGTTCCACTCACGCCTCCCGCGACAAGCACCTTTCCGCTCGTCGTCGAGTTCGTCGACGTGTTGAGCTGCACCGCGCGGTGCAATTGCCGAGCCCCCGAGATGCTTGCGGTCGCCGCCCAGGTGCCCGTCGTACGATCGAAAAGCTCCGCCGAGCTGAGCGCGGATCCTGAACTGCCGAGGCCGCCGACGACGAGGACCTTTCCGGTCGAAAGCACCGTTGCCGAGTGACCCTGCCTGGCCGTTGCCATCGATCCGGTGGTGGACCAAGTCGGGTCGAGTAGCGCCGGGTACGTGACTGCGTCGCTCGACCAAGTGATGCGGACCGTGCAGGTGTCGGAGTTGATTGAGGTCAGCGGGCGATCCCAAGGCGGCGCGGGATCGCTATCGACCGTACATCCTTCCACCGAAATCGTGGCGGGAATGATCGCACCATCGCTACCGACGATGAATGGAGGTGCCACGCGAATTCGCGGCGCTCCCTGGTTGTCGAGCAACTCCAACGTATTCTCGACGAGGCGTAGGGCACCTGCTCCACGTACGAGGTGAACCTGGTAGGCGACCTCCGCGCGCGGTGGAGGCGACTCGAAGCTGATGAAATCCTCGGTCCCCGTCGGCAGCGGTCGTTGCAGGACCGTTGCTCCAGAAACGTGCGATTCGCGATAGATCACATAGCCGTCGGCCGACTCGGCGGCGACATCCCGCAGGTCATTCATCGTGATCTCGACGAACGTCCCCGAATCGAGATCCTCGAGCCGCCACGGGGAAGAGGCTCGCTTGGGCAGCACCAGGTTGGTCGGATGATCGACGGCGCGTGCCGCAAAATGCGGGTGAAGACCGTCGCGTCCGACCGTGAACCTGTCCGCGGACCCGGGAGGCAGCGGTATCCAGACGCGCGGGTCGGGGGAAACGTCTTTGTCCGCGTCACTGGCCATGGGTTCGACAGGCTTCGTCGTGAACCGCGCACGGAGCGTCGACAATGTCGTGCTAGCCGGTGTCGAAGGCGGCATCACTCCCGCATCCGGTGAAACATCGCCCTGCGCGCCACCCGAGTTCTCTTCCCGATCTCGTGCGCATGAGGCGACGAGCATCAGAACAAGGCACCACAACCGCAGGCGAGCGCTCATAGGATGCTCCTGCGCCTCACCGCATTGCGGGAAGGCGTATGATCGAAACCGGATGACAAGATCCCTGCCGCCGAGCAGCTTTCGAAAACTAGGATCTAGCGCGATAGTCAACAGCTCCCGACACCAAAGTCAACGCTGATTGTCGACAATCACTTAACACCCCCCGCCTTGCGGAATCCTAGGGTGACGTCAAGTTCCGCCGGCGCAGGATTTAGAGATCGTGCGCCTCGCAGGCACTTCTCGCGCGCGTGAAGGATTCGCGCTCGGGACATGACTGACCGTTGGCACCTCCAGTTACCAGCGTGCTTGTCTGCTGCGAGGCGGGCAGACGCTCCATCCATCATCAAGTTACTTTGCTCGCCACGAGAAGGTTCGCCCTGCTGCGCTGTAGCGTGTTAGATCCGAAAGGGAACGAAGCTCCGCGTGGCCGCGCGGCGAGCTTCAGGGCAACCCGTATGCCTCAAGACGCTCACACAACCTGGCAGCTCGTGTTGTCACTCGCGTGGCTTGTGCTCGTCGTCGTCGGAGTTGTGCGGCTGCTACGCCCCAATCGATCGGGCAGGCGAGGCTTCGCGGCCGCCGCCATCGTCTTCGGCCTTGTGGGTCTTGCTGTGACGAGAAAACTGACAGAGTCGTCGTCGAGCCGATTGTCCGGGGGCGCTCCAAGGCCCGAGAAGGCTACGCATGCCGTGGTCTCCGATCGCGATTTCGACAGCAAGCAGCTACCGGCGGTCAAGCTCGAGGCGCCGGACGGCTGGCGGATCGAGTTCGATTCAGCCAAGGGTCTCGTCGCCGCCGTGAGCGGCAGCGACCCGATCGCAACCGCGAAGACAGTCTTTCAGGTCAACTCGAGCACGTTGAGCGATGACGCAGACCTCGATCGCATTCTCGCCATCTCGTCGAAGTCCCTCGTGGACCGAGGCATGACGACAGGCGACACCTTTACCGAAACCATCGATGGACTTCCTGCGAGAGGTCGAGTTTTGCGGGGCGATACCGACGAGACCTGTTTGTGGTTCGTCTGGCGGGGGCCGAGATTTGTTTCCGCACTGATTTGCAGGAGCCGAATCCCGACGAATGCCCGAGAAGCATGCAAGTCGGTTATAGAGCGTCTCAGGTGGCGCGAGCTCGATCCCAACTGACGGGCGGCCGATCAACACGTATTAACCCTAGCGCAGACTACTTACATAGCCGTGCGCGTAGGCAAAAAAGAAGGCAGCTTTCCAGCCGACGCCGAGCATGTCACGGGGTTCGGGATGTATCGGGTCCCGTTCACGACGCTGAACGCGACGTACGTGTACGACTCGCCTCGACGAGCTCGTGAAGGTGACCGACGCCAAGACGAATATCACGACCGCGCAGTGCGACTCGGTCGGTCGCATGATCGCGCTCACCAGCCCCGATGCCGGGTTGACGAAATACATGCACGCGACCAACGGTAATTGGGGGTCAAGTCGCCGAAACCTCCGCAGTGTCACCAAGAAGATTCAGTATCGGTATGAGACGAAGCGCCTCAAAACGATCGTCTATCCGACGATGCAAGATCCGTCTCAGGTCGGCGCCTTTCGCACGCCGACGCTTCGCAACGTGGCGCAGACCGGGTCGTACATGCACACGGGGAGGCTCTCGAGCCTCGCCGACGTCGTCGACTTCTACAATGCTGGCGGCGGCACGATCACGCATCCCCCGCACGTGGACGGCGGTCCGCCTCCCCCACGAAGGATCCACTTTTGAAGCCGCACCATCTGACACCCGACGTGAGAGCCGCGCTCGTCGAATTCCTGAACGCGCTCACCGGCGAGCCCATCGTGCAGCAGCTCACCATCGATACCTCGGCACCGCCGCCCATTCCGAGCGCAGACCGAGCCACCCGACGCAGGCGCCCCCCCGCCGACGCCGGCGCGGACGGCACCTGAGAGCGATTTCCAACGCTCGCCGATAGCGCGCCGCTGTTCAGATCGACGCACTGGGGTTCAACACCGGCGCGCGAATTTCGTTCACCCACGTGGCGGCGAGCTCCTCGGCGTCTACGCGATGGCGGCCACTCGGTCGGTCATGACCCGAGATGCTTTGGATACCACGCCTTGACGCTCCGATCCGGCGGCTCAAGACATCTACGTGGTACCGGGCTAAGCCAGCAGCCACGCGTAGGTCATCCGCCTGTCCTCGTGTAGGTCAGGTCGAAGTCGTGCTCCCAGCCCGATCATCGCCCCGCGTTATTTCGTGGGTCATCGCCAGCACGCGACACCTCCGCAACGGCGCGTTCGTGCACGATGAGACCCATCGCGTCCTCGATGGGGATCTTCACGATGCCGGCATCCCGCTCGACCCAGGCGAAGTGATTGAGTCTATCCCGCTGGGCACGAATCCAATCGAATCCCAGTCTACGCGATTCGGGCGGTACCCCCGCCGCACGAAAGAACGTCCGGCAGCGACCGTCCGCACAACGAGACATCGAACCTGCCCGGGAGAGTCGCCGGCACGCCGCTCTCTGCGTGGGGCGCGTTCGGTGGACAGCTCACCACTGACGCTTCGATCGGGACTTCACACGCCCTCAGGGTCACCACGGATGCCGCGGCGATGCCCACCGCAAGCATCGTGCCGCAGCGGTCTACGGGGAGAAATTCGATTGCCAGTCTTTCGCGACGGTGCACGAATGCGCCACCGCAGCCAAACGATCCCATCGTGGTCGACGGCTCCCGCAGGAATCTCCAGCGTCGCGTTCCGTAGGACGATCTTCTTCGCTCGACTCTGCGGTTGGACTGGCTGATGTTCAACCGTCGATTCGCTTCGGAAGGTCGTCGGCCCGCTGGCTCACGCGGAATTGGATGATGCGAAACTCGGCGAGGCCATGCTGGTGAAAGGGGTCTTCTTGGACGATGCTTTCGATTTGTTCTCGGCTCTTGCCGACCGCGAGGATGATCCCGCCATTTCGCGGTATCTTTCGACACGTGGTCGTGAACCTGGGCGACGTGGTCGAGGACGAATCGCGGGAGCTCGACATGGAACGCTATGGGCGCTTCGTCGACGTGCTATCGGGTCTCGACGCGCAACGCCTGCACCTCGCAGGCAACCACGACCAGTACAACCTCACACAGGACGATCTGCGCAAGCTCTGGAGTCACGCCGGTGAGCTTCATTACTCGAGAGACATGGGCGGCTTGCATTTCGCGGTCCTGCGCACGGTAGAGCACAAGAACACGCGGATCGAGCTTCCCGCCGAACAGCTGCCCTGGCTCGAGCAGGACCTCGCAGCCACATCTCTACCTTCCATCGTGTCGATGCAGCACCCGGCGAGCGAGATGCGGCTCGAGGGCAATCGCTGGTTCGAAAAACAGCCGCACATTTGTCGAGTGACCGAACGCCGCGCCCTGCGCAGCGTGATCGAGCGCAGCGCTAGGGTCATCGCAGTCTTCAACGGCCACGTCCACTGGAATCATCTCGACCTGATTGCGAACATCCCGTACGTGACCGTGCAGAGCCTGACCGAGAACCTGAGCGACGACGCACCGGGGCGGCCCGCGAATGCATGGGCCATCTGCGACGTGGACGAACGTCGACTCGTGATCACCGTCTTCGGTAAACAACCCGTCCGCTATCAAGTCGAGCGACCGCGATCGAGCTGACGAAACGCGGCGAAATGGACCGAACCATCGCGGGAGCCGCTCACCGGTCGCGAACGACGAGACCGAAGAGCTGGGAAAGCACGGTCGCTTGCTAGGCGTTGACCACGAGCCCACAGACGTCGCTCGCGCCGATGGGACTTTTCAGCACACTGACCCGTTCGGGCGTTTGTTTCCATCGGCAACTCGGTCATCGAGAGCTTCGACAGAACGTAGTCGACGTCTTTCGATGTCAAGAGTCGCTCGACTTCTTTTCGTACGGAAGGCTCGATGGTGTAGGCCATGATTTTGGGCGTCATCGGCATTGCGTGTCGTCGGGCAGCTTGCAGACGCCGTCGAGACATCGGGCCGGCGAGAGGCAGCGAGGCCCATCGCTGTCGTCGCATGACGCGTTGTGGCAGCTTGGGCCACGTAAACTCGGGAAATACCTCCATCCGCGAAGGAGGTGATGCAATCGGATGCAATGCAGCGAGGAGTGAGCGACGCGCACATTTCGCCGGGACCCACGAAGGTCGGCAGCTGGCACGTCATGTCGATGCAGCTCAGCCCCTGGAGCGAATCGCACTCGTTCGAGCTGGTGCAAGCCGCTCCCGCTTGCAGTCTCTTCGTGCAAATACCGTCCTTGCAGAATAGACCGATGGCGCAAGGGAGCGAGTTGCCGCAGGCCCCGCCCTCCGCCGCCGGTGTCACGCAGGCATAGCCGCCGACCGAGCTCCAGCTGCATACGTCCGGCGACGTGCACGCGCCGGCATCACCGCAGCCGTAACTGGTGCCGGTCTCGCACATGCCGCAGATGCTCTGCGTGAAGTTTCCACCGTCGGTCGACGTGCTCTTGTTGCAGCGCCCCCCGCGCACTGCGAGCTGTCTCCGCAAGGTGAACCGTTCGGAAGAGAACCCGGCGTCGTCTTGCAGTGTATGCATGAGGCCCCCCCTCATCCTCAATTCTACACCAAAACACGGGACTCTGGCGGCCCGTCGTCGGGGGTCATGTCGCTCGAGCGGGCTACTTGCGGTAGTAGCGCACGTTCTTCCACTCGGATTGTGCTTCGCGGCCACCCAGGTTGTACACGCCGTACTTGTCGTACCATCCGCCGGGCGAATCGGGCGGCGATTGGTTCATCGTGGTCTTCTTCACGCAATCGAAATAGATGTCGGTCTTGCCCGTGCCCACGTCGTGGACGGTGTTCACGTGGATCCAGGTCCCGAAGACCCCCGACGCGAGGAAGGTCTGGCTGTGCTGATGAAGCTCGCCGCCGTTCTGCGGATAGGCCACGAGCATGAGGAACTTGAACACTTGATGAACGGTGGTGCCGTCGCCGGACGTGACGCGCAGATCGCCCTCGAACTGGTTCAACCCCGACTCGTAGTCGTTGTGGACGCGTTGCTCGAGCCGCTGCCGGACGTTGGCGGGATTCTTGGTGATCTTGAAAAGCTCGATGCCGCCGCTGTTGCTGTAGGTACAGAACGCGTCGCCCCCCTCGCATTGGAGCGTTGTCGTCGGCTGGTACGACGTCCACCCGGCGGTAAGAGAGGGGCACTGCGAAGCTGCGCCCCCGTCGACGGTGCCGGCATCGCCCGGCTTGCTCCCGCCCATGCCGCTGCCGCCGACGGCGCCCGCCGAGCCACCCATTCCACCGATCCCACCGCTGTTGCCACTGCCGACGTCGCCTCCGGACCCGGAGGTGACACCTGTGCTGACCACCGTCGTACCCGCGTCGCGCGCGCCGCTCGCGGCGTGTTGGTTCGTCGGTTCGATGGACCCGGCGCACGCGCAGAGAACGCCGAACGGGCCGAGCGCGCAGGTGACAACGGACGCTCGCATGGACTCAAAGGAAACAGACGCCCGACTCCGGCTAGCGGGTCCATTTTATTCGCCCTTTCCGCGCGCGTCCGAAATTGACCGAGACCGCGGAAACCTCACGCGACGCCCGTCACCCGCCCCTAATCTTAATCTAACTCCGAGCGATTCGCCGGCGACGCCAGGGTGTAGGGGGCGGTCTTGACTCGCGGTGACCCGGCGTGCGCCGGTGAATCGCGGCGTTGAACAAGCCCGAAGCGGGCGGTCGCGAGGTGGCGGCAGATTTGCTATTGGGGATTTCGCAAGGGGGCAGGGTTGTCGAGCCCGAGAAGCGGCGGGGTGGAGTTGATGCTGACCTGCCTGTGATCGGCGCGCGGTGCGACGAGGCTGTGCGCACGGCGGGCGGTGTCAAGGCGCCCCGATGCCGAGAGACGCATCGAGGTGGATGCAAGCGAGACGCGAGCGGATCGATGCCGAAGCGCCCGGAGCGTCGAAGAATGGAGGTTGGTGTTGTCGTTCATGCCACCAACCCTTGCGGAGGCGCGCCGGCAGAGGGGACGACCGGCACGTGCTCGAGGCGCTCCCCGCAGCGGCGACAGCGGTCGGGATCGCGACCGGTGAGAAAGCACAGGAGCTGGGCCCAGGATGCGGTCGCGGTCGAATTCTCCCCCCCGAGCGGCTGGACCGCCGCGGCCGCGGATGTCGAGAGGGCGGTGCGCGCGACGAGCAAGGCGCCATGCCCGTGCGTCCCGGCGTACAGGCCGAAGTCCCGGATTTTGTGCAGGCCATTGGCAAGACGTGCTGAACGAAGCGGCGAGTTCGACTGTCCCATATGTGAGCCCACATGTGCGCCGCGGGTTCGATAATCGGGAACGCCGGAGTCGGTGCTCATGCCGGCCCGTCAACGCGACCACGCCGCTCTCACGAGGGGGCACGCGCGAGCGCGACTTCGGCTGGGGCGGTATCCGCTGCCTCGAACGCCGAGCTCATCGGCGAAACGATAGCAGGTCGTCAGGCTCGAACTGGCCTCGATCGGACGAGTTACTTCGTCAGCGTCAGCGAATACGACTGCGCGGCACCGGTCGAGGTGAACACGGCGACCAGGTAGGAACCGGCACCCGAAGCGGTATTGGCAATCTGGGTGCCCGTCGAACCGGTGGTCACCTCGCGGAACGTGCCGTTCACCTGTTTCCACATCCTGATCTGTGCATCGACGGTCGCGCCGAGCTTCACACTGTAAGGAAAGGCGCCGCCGATGGACCATGAATACCAGTCTTGGTTGTCCGCGCCGCCCAGCTTGCCGCAGACCGACGGCCCGAGTGGATTGGCGGTCTGAAAGGTGTCGTTCGGTTCCATTTCCGCCGGGCCCGTGCAGGTGGGCGGGGGCGGAGGCGGCGCAGGGGGCGGCGTGACAGCACCGCCACCCCCGCCGTGACCGGCGATCTTGTCGGAGATCCAGCTCTTCAGCAGATCGACGCGCGCCAGCACTTCCGTGCCTCCACCCGCTCCGGAGTTCACGGAGACGATGGTGTGCGGAAGGGCGGTGCCCGGAAGCTCGTCGGGACCGCCCGAGTCGCCACTCTCGATCACCTCGGTAGCGATGTAGTCGAACGGGAATCCCTGCCTCGATGCATTGCGAACAGTGATGGCCTTCGAAACGAACAGGGCGAAGTTCGAAAGCGTGCCATTGTTGATGCGTCCGATGTTCACGACCGTCGACCCGTCGGTCACGGGGCCGGTCACGAGCGACGGATACTGCGGCAGGTTGATGGCGGCGTTGAGGTAGATGAGACCGATGTCGTGCGCGTTCGGATCGACCGTTTCCGACCCGTTGTCCTTCCAATCGAAAGTCTCGCCGGACGCCGTGGTGCCCGACTGATTTTGAGCGAACGGCGCTTTCACGCTCCATCCGTTGAAGCCAGCAACACAATGCCCCGCCGTCAGAACCACTTTCGGCGCGATCACCGACCCGGAGCACGCCGCGACGAGCTGGCCATTTTTCGACATCCCGATCAGCGCGAGCCGCGAGCTTCGCGTCAACCCCGCGCTCGGCTTCGTTGAATGCGGCGCTGTCGCGTCTGATGCTTGGCTCTGATAGAAAGCAGGGCTCACTGCATTCATCACCAAGTCGCGAACATTACCGGCGCGCTCGACGGCACGGGATGGATGCGCGTCGCCCTTCGAGGACGTGGGCGGTGAGCGCCGAGCTTCGAACGTCGGATCATTTGTCGAACGGCGCCACGGTGCGCATGTGGCAAGGCGGTTGGCAGTAATCCACACCCTCCGGACTCGTATACGTCACGCCGGGGCGGTCCTTTGGAAGAAACGGTGCCATCAGTTTTAGTCCGTCATAGGCCTCTTCGGACAGGGGCACGTCTGCCCCGAATCCGCGGACACGAACGTCGAAATAGTAACCATTGGCGACGTCTTGCAGCAAGGACCCGCCGTCCAGCCGGCGCGACGCAGAGCTGCAAGAACCTATGTGAATGGTGCGGCCGCGGAATCCTTGGTCCCCAATACCTTGTCCCAACGCAGTCCCGCGGAGGTAATCGTACGGCACCGCGAGAAAGCCCGATATCAGCGAAAACTTCCAATGAAGTCCCGAGTACCAAAAGACCGAATCCTCGTCGCCATGCGCCTGGATCGCAAGCGTATCGGCGTTTCGAACGAAGAAGGATCGCATGGGATCGTCATATCGCACGACGATCCCGTGGTTGGCACGCGCGTAATTTCGGGCGGCGTCGGCAATGGTCGTTTCTCCGACGTAGTCCGGGCCCTGAATGACGACAGTGAAAAGGAAGCGCTGCTGCAGCTCATAGACATTCAAGCTGTAGCGGGGCTTCGTGCCGTCGTTCGCCTCGGTGCCGCCGGGATCCGTCAAATCGAGGGGGCGATTCTCCGCATAGCCATACAGATTGCATTGATGCGGGTGCGCCACGCAGCGCTCGGGGTGCTCGAGGTAAAGAGGATCCGGAGTCAGAAACTGCGCGATGCGCGGGTCGTAGTCGCGCACGCCCATCCGCGTCGCACCCAAACTGGGATCGAAGCCCTTGGCCGCGTAATCGACGATCTCGGCCATGTCGGGGTGCGTCGCGCGCGCTCCGAACGGGGTGGCCACCCGTAGCGTGCCATCGGTATCGCTCTCGACAGTTCCGCGCATGTCGCTCGCCACCGGCGTGAAGTCTCCGTTGCGCAGAACGCCGACCAGCCGACCGTTGACACGCACGGGTTCGAAGAACGCGGCCGGCGTCAGGTAGGCGTCGCCCACGTAAGCAGCGGCTGGAACGCCGTTCGTCTTCTTGAGAAGACGCTGACCGCCCTGGTCGTAGACGTAGGACACGGTTTCGTCGCCACGCGTGGCACGGTCCGCTTGCCCATCGGGGCCGTAGCCGATCGATAGGTTGCCAATGGTCACGACTCGTCCGAGCGCGTCGAAGCGGTAGGTTTCCTCGCCCGCGGTCAAGGTGTCTCCATTCCGCACGATGCCGTAAGACTTGCCGCCCAGGCTGGCCGACGTCGGCAAGCCAATCGTGTCGAAGGAATAAGACGACGGGTCATCCCCTGATGCGACGGCGTTCGTCAAATAGCCTTGCGACGAATAGGCATACGAGCGCTGCACCTGCGAGGGGCCCATGGCGAGGAGCTCCTGGCCGATGAAGCCGCGATCGTCATGCTTGACCCGCGTCGACCACGCAAAAGAAAGACTTTGGCGGGCTTGTAGGTCGAATCCAAGCGGCAAGCGGGTGAGTGGGTCATAGGCAAAAAGGAGCGACCGATCCCCGGTCAATGTGGCGAGCTCTGGTCGCCCGAGGGCATCGTAGCCGATGCTATCGAAGCCGGTGCCGTTCACCGAAGCGCGCGACGGTCGCCCGACCGAATCGACGTCTTGGTGATGGTTCGAGCGCGCGAGAACTTCACCGGAGGTGTCTTTCACCGTGACGTTTTGGTCGCGCAACGTGCCATCCTCGCGATAGGCGAGCTCGTGCTCGATCGTGCGAAAGCCATCGAGGACGAGCTCGGTGCGAAGCGGCTTGCCGTCCGCCCGGTAGGTCGTCGTCTTGGTGTATCCGTCGCCGCTGACTCCGGTGAGCAGGCCGAGGCTCCCCCGCGCCAGAGGCGCGGACGGCGTCGCGCCGTCGTAATAGAACGCGAACGTTCTCGTCGCCGATGACGCGAGGTCCCTGTGCGTCTCCGCAATCTTGCGCCCGGCGCCGTCATACAGCCACTCAATCGATCGCTGCGGAATCGGCGCCGCCGAGGCCGCCGGCGCGGACGAAATGATCTGACCCGCCAACTGATCGGTGGTGCCGCCGCCGGCGGACGCGTACGTGTTGGTGACCAGCGCGAGCCCTTCGCGCACGGTCGCGCTCACTCGCCCATATTCATCGTAGCTGACTCGGTGACGCGCACCGTCGGGAAGGGTGACCGCCCGCAATCGCCCGAGTGCATCGTAGGCAAACCCATACGTCGCCTGTCCTTCGTCGACGAACCCCAGCGTGAGCTTGCCGGCTGGGTCGAGCAGTGTCGTCGTAGCGTTCGCACCGTTGACCAGCGTCGTCCGGGCCAGTCGCTTCTCTGCGTCGATCGCCAGGCGAGTCGCCGTCGTTTTGGTGACATCCTCGTGCAAGCGCGCCTCGGTGCCGACGTCGATACCGAAGGTCGACCCGATGGTGATTTCCACGCGCGCCGGGAGCTCGCCTGCACGTTGCAGAATCCCGTCGTAGTCGAGCGTCCCCAGGGTTCGGTCCGGCGGCTGGGTCATCACCATGAAGCGAGACGCCGTTCGGTTGGCTCGGCTTCGAGCGACGAAACCATCGATCACCCATCCTCTGTCGTGCAGCTGGGCCAGGGCGATCTTTTCGTTGTTCGCCGTGAGAAACTCGGTCGTATCGCGATACGAGCCCGCGGCAGCGTCGACCAGCGTGCGTAGCGCGATGGTCGCCGGATGGTTCGTCGAGGCATACTGATACTGGTAGCGTTCGTGTGGCTGCGACTCGTTCGAGCCGTCGAGATCGCTCCAGTGTGTGGCCAGCCGTTCCTGACCTTCGTATGTGGCAAACGCGTGCCATGACATCGCTCCGCGATCGGTGAGAACATCGGTGATCGCGTCGGTCCGTGGATGGCGCGCGACGACTCGGGTGACGACGCCATCGGGCGCGGTCACGCTGAGGGGGAGCTTCGTCGAGGGGTCGTAAGCAATCCGGTTCGTTCCCCTGCCCGGCACCGAGATCGCGGTGGGGTCGAGATCGACGTCATATTCGACCTCTTGCTGGACCAGAGGGCCCTCGGCGCCGAGCGTCGCGATGCCGGTCACGCTCCCGGCTTCGTTGTGCGTGATCACCTGCTCCCGCCGGAAGTCGAACGTCGCATCTGCGTGCGCTCCGACCTCTACGACGCGCCCTTCGAGACAGTGGAGGTGGCGAGCGAGCCCGGCGGGCTCTGCGCGTGTGGTCTCCGCAGAAAGCACCCCGCGATGGGCAGTCACCAGCGTCGTATGACTCGCACAGAAGTCGTTCGTGTACGCGTCGTACGTCGTCACATCGACGGATCGAGAAGCGCCATCGACGCTCATCCAGCCGCTCGCCGAAGCCGCGAGCCGTTTGTAAGGTATCCCCTGGAATCGCTGGTCGTCGTAGGCTCGCTCCTCGATTTTGACCAAGTCGGGCAGTCGTGCGTCCGTTTCGCGACCGAGGAGGAGCAGCCCAGCCCAGTCGTCCCCGTTGAGGAAGGTCATCGAGTGACCGCCGAGCGGCTCTTGCCGGCTCACTTCGCCGAATCCAATCAAGAAGCGCCCGCGGCTGTGCACAGCGGGGTCACGATATCGATATTCGTAACTGACTTCGTCGTAGCCCGAGGAGTCGACCGTCAGCCTCGAGAGAAGCGGGGTACGATGGCGAACGCCGGGGACAGCCGCAGCTCGTGCGTACTCGAACGAGAGGATCGTGCCCTTACCGTCGTTGGCCGTGGCCATGAGACCGGTTCCGGCGTTCTCCAACGACACGGCGTAGGCCTTCCCCTCGTCGGTGACGGTAATCGACAGATCGCCGGAACCATCGAGCGTCGTGACCACCGGCGCGCTCGCCGTCGGCGACATCTGATCCAACGCCCGAACCGGGGTCTGAACGAAACGACCACCGCTATTGGTGAAATAGCTGATGAATCGGGAGTAGGTCGTGTCCCCGTCGGCGTTGGTGACGAAATAGTCTTCTAGCCCGTCTTTGTTGAGGTCTGCCGGCACCAACTTGTAGTGCTCGAAATCGCCGATGGGGGTGCCGTCCGCGGCGAAGAACTTGAGCTCCTCGGCCGAAGTCGTGAATCGAAAGTTGCCGAGCCCGTGCCAGACCTCGATGGCATTGCCGTACGTTGCGACGATATCGGGAATGCCGTCTCCGGAGACGTCGGATACCCACGCGTCACTCGGCGTGAAAGGTTCCTCCTTCGCGTCCAAGAGTGCCCCCGAAACCGAACTTCCCCACGCCGGAGTTGCGTCGTTCGTATCGAGTCGTCGGATGCTGGGAAGCACATCGTATCGGCCGAAGCCGACGCGCACGAGATCGGGCAGGTGGTCGTTGTTCAAATCCACGAAACGCACCACCGAAGAAGTCTCCCAGCGCGCATCCACGGTTTGCTTGGAGAGGCGAACCCCTTCTCGCGAGCAAATGCTGATCGCCGTCTGGTCGGCGTCGGAATCATATTGGAAGTGCGCAACGTGCACCGTGGCGCCGTCTGGATCGAGCTGCGAGAGCAGTCTGGGGGCGAGCGGTAGCTCGTCGTCGTTCGTGGGACGGCAGGGCGCGAAGAGACAGCCGATCTGATCGGCCAGCTGGCAATTGGCTGCCGACGGCATGAGCAAAGTCGAAAGTTCGAATCTCAGTGGATCGTCGGGCCGACCACTCCCCCTTTGCGAGAGGAGCGTGCGGGTGTTGTCACCGACTTCGAGGTCCGGGTTGCCGTCGTTGTCGGCATCGATGATCGCCGAGCGCCATGGCTGAATCACGTCGGATGTGAAACCGAATGTGTGCAAAACGCTGGTGAGCTCGGGCACCTCGCGCAGCTCGAGGCTCGCGTAATCGGTCCCCTTCAGATTGTAGCCATAGGTGATAGGCGGCGCCGCTTCCCCGGAGGCGAAGATCGTATCGATGCGGCTCAGGTAAAAAGCGGCTCCCGTGGTCTCGTCCGTGTAGCCGAGCACGTAGCGGCAGCGCTCGTCGAACGTTCCGGTTTGCGCGTTGCGCGTGCGAATGACGACCGTCTTGACCCGGCGATCGAGGATGAGCGGAGAGCCCGCTCGATAGTCGACGAACTTCGGCCGCTGGGCACCCACGCTGTCGACCGCCATCACCGGCTCGTAGCCGAGCTCGATTCGATATTGCGAAAAGGAGCGCCCCCCGTAGTCGGCTTCGCTCAAGAACAAATTACCGGATTCGTTGGCCGCCCAGCTGAGCGTGGTCAGATGGCCGACGCGATCGCGCACTTCACGCAGGTTCCAGGCGTACGTGCCGCTCGACGCGATGACGCGCGCTGCGCCACCGAACGTCCAGCGCGCACCGTCCGGAAGGTAGGCGATGAACTCGTCACCGGAGGGGACCACCCGTACCAGCTTTTCGAGACCGATGGGATAAAAGTCACCGTCGACGCCGCGCACCAGCCGACCGAAAGGCCCGGTGAGCTCGTCGCCTCGATCGAAATCGTAGGCCAGATTGCCGATGATGCGCGAACGCGTGAGCGCGAGCGTCGCTGCAAACCCCATTCCCCACGGCGAAATCCCGCTATCTGGGTTGTAGGTCGGGAAAATCGGCGCCGAGAGCTCGCCCCGTTCCTTCGGTGCCGCAAAAGGCGAAGGCAGACTGAATCCTCCGCGGCTCACGTCGGCAGGTCCATAGGACATCGCCGCCAACGATCCGGCGAGACTGGCCCTTTGCCCAACCGCGAGTTCGGGGGGCTCGATGCGCTCGAAGCCGAGCGCGGGCGTCGAGCCGAGCACGACGATGCCCAATGCCGAGAGGCAGAATGAACGCGTCTTCATGGGACGAAGCTCTTTCTATTGGCAGGTGCTGATCCAACGCATGGTGCGATCGGGGGCCACCTTGCGGTACTCCACCATCATCGCGAGGACGATCTGATCGGCGAGGTCCACGGGCGACGTGCCCAAGCCGTAGGCCGGATCGTAGAGCGCCGAAAAGTCGATGGTGAACGAAGTGAACGGAGAAAGACCGCGCGCGTTCATGCTCTTCGTCGGATCGCTGCGCGCAGCGTCGTATTTGGTTTTGACGGTAGATACGTCGGCGGCGGCGAGAACCAAAGTGTCGAGCGACGTCCAATCCGACTTGATCTCGAACTCGAGCGGCCCCCCCTCGCTGTAAACGTTGTGATTGGAGTCGAATACGGCGGCCGTCGGAAAGAACAGCTTGGTGGCGCTGTATGAATAGAGCGAGAAGCTGCGGGGATTGAGCTTCCCTTCGGCGTTCGAGTCGATCGTCCCACCCGCCAAGATCACGGCTAGGTCGCGAATGACCGGCACCTCTTCCTGACAGAGCAGCGTCGCCGGCCCCCCCGCCATACGATAAAGATGTTCGGGTAGAATCTGGAACGACGCCACGTGGTTGCCGGTGGTAGCCGCTTGCCAAACTCCGGTGCCGTCGGTGTGAAGCCAGGTCGTCGCCTTCTTGCCGGGCCGAGGAAAGCTGAGCGCGACGAACTTCGGCTCGATGCTCGGGTAACGCTCTTTGATGCGCTCGGTCGTATTGTACAGATGGGTGGCGGCGGCGGCCGCCGCGTTGGCGAGATCGGCCACCGGCGCGTCCCATTTGGCGTTGACCAGCGTCATGAGCGCCGGGTTCAAAACCAGATCGTTGGCAATCGAAGCGAGGATGGGCGAGTAGCGCAGAAGCAGAACCGGATAAAGATCGTAGGTCACCGCATCGACGAGTTGCGATGTCTCCGCTCGCAAGAGCTCGCTATCCAGATTGCGCAACGTCCAACGAGGCAAAAGCTCGGCCACCCGCCCCTGCTCCATCGACGCGTTGTAGTCATCGATGATCTGCGCGACGTCGAGCGCCAGCGACTGAAACTGACGACGTACCGCCAGCATTTCGAGCTTCAATTCGATACGCTCGATCTCACGGTCGATGAAGGCGGTGATGAAATTGCGCACCGATTCGGGAAGGAGCGATGGGTCGCACCAGGCGGTGCTCGTGGCCGTCTCGGTGTCGCCCGCCAAAAGTATTTCGGAGCTCCCTGGGTCAAGCGCGGCGGTGGGAGGAGTCGTTTCGGTCTTGCACACGGCGACCAACTCGAGCATGGCCTGGGCCCGGATGCTCGCCGCTTGGGCGGGGGTCATTCTCCCCTGCGACACGATGTTCACTGTGCCGCTCGTGCCGTCGCCGCTCGTATCGCCGTCCTCGC
>Ga0137375_10001364_pt1 | contig 28259 bp, 20 predicted proteins | sample SagtaG_24_FD_104936 | JGI IMG/M metagenome (GOLD analysis project Ga0137375, IMG submission 104936) | Vadose zone soil microbial communities from Sagehorn Ranch, Mendocino, California, USA - Sage1_R_113_16 metaG | ecosystem: Environmental > Terrestrial > Soil > Vadose zone | place: USA... | reverse complement strand
GTAGTACCGCACCTTGCCCAGCGCCGACGATCCACCGAGCCCGACCGCGAGCAGGGCCGTGGCGCCGACCCGCCACACGACGACGGTTCCCTTCTCGAACTCGACGATCATGCTCGAGACCGCGCCACGTCCCAGCTCACGGCCCAGGCCCTGGGAGGCTTCGGCCAGGCAGGCGCTGAACGCGCCGCCGATTCCGGAGTCGAGGCCCGAGCCCTCGGTCGACTCGAGCACGAACCCTTCGCGGTCGGCCAGCACCGCCCACTGCACACCGTCCATCGCGGTGAACCGCTCCAGGATGGACCGGAGTTCGCCGGCCCCCGTTGGCGCCGAGACGGCCGGCGTCTCGAGCGCCAGCGGCGTCGGTGACGGAGGCTCGACCGCCGGCGGGGTGACCGTCGGCAGGAGCCGCTCGAGACGCTCCACGAGATCGTCGGCGGCAAACGGCTTGAGGAGAATGTCGTCGGCCCCGACGCGCGCCGCGCGCTCGCGCACGCTGTCGTTGACGATGCCCGACATCAGGAGGACGGGCGTCCGTCCGAGCCGCGGGTGGCTCTTCACGAAGGCGCAGATGTCGCACCCGTCCTGATCGGGCATGATCACGTCGCACACGATGACGTCGGGCGATTCGCGCTCGATCAGCTCCAGCGCCACGCTTCCCGACGCGGCCTCCACCACGTCGATCCGCCGGCCCGCCAGCGCCCGCTCCACCACCTTGCGCACGCTCAGGCTGTCGTCCACTACCAGCACCTTGGTCATGCCGAGCTCCCCCCCAACAGCTCCTCGAGGCTCTTGTGCACGGTGCGTGGCGTACCTCGCAGGTCGCCGCTGTCGTCGGCCACGAAGCAGAAGTCGCCGGCGCCCTCTCGCTGGGCCGCGCCGAGGAGCGCCGCGAATGCCGCCCCGCCGGTCTCGTCGCCGAACTCGGCGTGCACCACGCGACCGCCCTCGAAGGCCACGGCGCCGCCCGCGGTCGCGAGGCCGACCAGGAGGTGGCCCGTTCGTCCGGCCCCGGCGATCGCCCGGGCGAGCTCGCCCAGGTCGATGCCGTCCAGCGATCCCGCGAAGCCCTGCGACTCCTCCGCTTCGCGAACGGCCGAGGCGCCCGTGTCCACGGCCGCCGGAGGTTCCACCGGCAGGGGCGTGACATCGGGCATCAGCCGGGTGATCCGCGCCAGCATCGCCGGCGCCGACATCGTGGACGGCAGGATCACATCGATGCCTGCCGCCCCGGTGCTCGGGCTCACCTCGTCGGGCCAGGCGATGAGTGCGAAGCGCAGCTCCTTCATACCCGGGTCGTCACGCAGGATCGTGCAGAGCTCGTACCCCTGCATGTCGCCGAGGTCGGCCCGGCTCACGATGACGTCGTGGCGATTCCACTCGAGCATCGTGAGGGCGAACGAGCCGCTCGGGGCCAGCGTGATGCGCGCGCCGGCCGCCGTCAGCGCCTCGCCGAGAGCCGCCGCCCGGTCCCGGGCGGGATCGACGAGCAGGATCCTCACGGCGCGTTCGCTCCGACGTCGTGATCCCGTCCGGGCGCCAGCAGCGACGCGACGAGGCGGACGAACGCGTGCTCCTCGACGGGCTTCGTCACGTAGTGGCTCGCGCCCAGCCGCCGGGCCAGGCCGGCGTGCTTGTCGCCCGAGCGCGTCGTGAGCACGATGACGGGCAGGGCGCGGGCCTGGGGCCGGCGCCGGAGGGTGTCGAGCAGCTCGTAGCCGTTGACGCGCGGCATCTCGAGGTCGGTGACCACGACGTCGAAGCCGGCGTCCGCGATCTTCGCGAGCGCCTCCGCCCCGTCGTTGGCCGTCGTCACCTCGAATCCCGCCCGGACCAGCATCTGGCCGACGAACTTCCGCACGCTGATCGAGTCGTCGACCAGGAGCACGCGTCGGCCGCGGGCCGCCGCCGGAGGTGGCGCGATCGTGATCGCGGGCCCGGCCATCGAGCGGTCGATGGCGACCGACGGCCGGGTCGCGGCCGCGAGCAGCTTCACGGGATCGAGGAGCAGGCTCACCTGACCGTCGGCGGAGATCGTGGCCCCCGCGAAGGGTCCCACACCCTCGAGGAAGCGGCCCAGGCTCTTGATGACGATCTCTTCCTTCTGGACCACCTCGTCGACCTCGAGGGCGATCGTCCGGTGACCCGCGTGCACGAGCACCGTCTCGACGTGCGCGCCCCGCGTCGGCGAGGGCAGGGCGAGGGCTCGATCGAGCCGGATGAGGTCGATCGGCTCGTCCTCCACGACGACCGTTTCGCCGTGCGCCGACACGCGCACGTCGCTGGCCGGCTGGGTGGCGACGCGTCGGACCGCATTGAGGGGGATGGCGAATCGCTCGTCGCCCGCCCGCACCGTCAGCGCTTCGGAGACGATCAGGGTGACCGGCAGCTTCAGCGTGAGTCGCGATCCCGCGCCGATCTCGGTGTGCACCTCGACCTGCCCGTTGAGCCGCCCGACGTTCGTGCGAACCACGTCCATTCCGACGCCGCGCCCCGCCGCCGTCGTCACGGCCGGCGCGGTGCTGAGCCCCGGGAGGAAGATCAGGTCGAGCGCCTCCCGCTCGGAGAGCGAGGCGGCGACGTCGGCTCCGAGGAAGCCCTCGGCCACCGCCCGGCTCCGCACGCTGCCGGTGTCGATGCCGCGGCCGTCGTCCGCCACCTCGATGATCACGAAGGCGCCCTGATGGGAGGCCGTGACGGTGATCGTCCCCGTGTCCGACTTGCCGCGCGCCAGTCGCTCCTCGGCGTCCTCGATCCCGTGGACGAGCGCGTTCTGGATCAGGTGGAACACGGGATCGATGATCTGCTCGATGATTCCGGCGTCGAGCACGACCGCCTCACCGCTGGCGACGATGCGCACGGCCTTGCCCACCGCCCGGGCGGCTTCCTCGCCCTGGCGGACGAACCGCGTCAGCAGCGGGCCGAGGGGCACGAGCCGCGCACGGCTGATTTCCTGCCGCAGGCGTCCACTGAGATGCTGGAGCTCGGCCAGCTCGTTTCGCGCCGACCGCCCCAGACCCGACAGCTCCGACCGCGCCTCCGAGAGGTCGGCGGAGATCTCGCCGACGCTGCGCATGAGAAGGCCGAAGTCGTCGTAGCGATCGAACTCGAGCTCGGCGAACAGATCAGCGAAGACCGGCCCCTCGCCGGCGGCGAGCGGCGCCGGCACGGGAGCCCCGGGCTCGCCGGGTCCGCTGAATCGCCCGTGCTCGCGCTCGAAATCGGCGACGACCCGGTCCATACGGGTCCGACTGGCGGAGAGCACCTCGCCCACGCGATCGAGATCCGACAGCCGCCGATCGAAGCGACGACGGGCCACCAGCAGCTCGCCGACCAGATCCATCAGCCCGTCGAGGTGCTCGAGGTTGACCCGGATCGTCCGCTGGACGGGACGGACCCCGACGCGCGGCGCCTCGCGCTCCTCGCGAACCGGCGGCGCCGGGGCGGCCGCCGCCTCGCCTGCGGGCGCTGAATCGCCGGGCTCTCCCGGTGCCGACAGGAGGTCGGCCAGCGTCCCCATCAGGCGCTCCGCGACCTCGGTGAGATTGATCGAGTCGTCGGGGACGATCCGGAGCATCGTCCGGATGGCCTCGACGGTGGCGAACATGCTCTCCACCATCGGCGGCGTCAGGCGAAGCCGACCTCCCCGCATATCGACGAGCAGATCCTCGAGCCGGTGAGCGACGTGACCGACCGGGGCGCATCCGACGACGAGGGCGGACCCCTTGAGGGTGTGCACGATCCGGAAGAGCCGGCCGATCTCGGCGTCGGCGTCGCCGCCGCGTCCGAGCTCACCGAGCGCCGCCGCCATGGCGTCGAGATGCTCGGCCGCCTCCGGTCGGAAATATTCGACGACCTCGACATTCGCGAAGAACTTCTCGAGCTCGTCCCGTACCGGATCGGCGGTCGCTCCGCCGTGGCCGTCGACGGTGACGGGCGAGGCGCCGATCGCGTCGAGGCAGGCCTTCAGCTCACCGGCCAGCGTCTGCAGGTGGGCGGTCGCGCCGCGGCGCGTCTCGGCGGATGCGTCGGGCAGGATGGTCAGGACCTGCTCCATGGCCTGGGCCAGCCGCGCGACCTCGAGGAAGCCGTACAGGGAGGCCGTGCCCTTGAGGCGGTGGGTGACGACGAACAGCTCGTCCGCCGGCCGCGCGTCGCCCGCGAGCGCGGCGATCGCGTCCTCGATGACGGCCAGGGTGTCCCAGGCCTCCATCAAGAAGACCGACCGCAGGAACTCCTGGTCGGCGGGCGCTCCCATCCGCCGATCAGGCGGCGGCGAGCTTGAAGCGCGCAAGCGTCGAGGTCAGCTCGTCGGCGAGCTTGACGAGATCCGTGACCGTCTTGCGCGCCTGGAGCACCGCCTGCTCCGTCTGGACGGCGACCTTCGCGATCGACTGCATCGCCGTCGCCACCCCCTCGGAGCCACGGGCGTGCTGCTGCGTGGCCAGCGAGATTTCCTGGGCCAGCGCGGACGAGGTCTGGGCAACGCTCGCGATCTCCTGGAGGCTCGCCTCGGCGCGCGCCGTCAACCGGTAGCCCGCTTCGACCTCGCGGGTGCCCTCTTCCATGGCCACGACCACTTCCTGGGTCTCCTGCTGCACGGTGCGGATGAGACCGGCGATCGCCTTGGTGGACGTCGCGGCCCGCTCCGCCAGCTTCCGGATCTCGTCGGCCACGACGCCGAACCTCCGGCCGGCGTCGCCGGCGCCCGCCGCCTCGATGGCGGCGTTCAGGGCCAGGAGGTTCGTGTGCGACGCGATCTCCTCGATCGTGTTGACGATGGTCGAGATCTCCAGCGAGCGGTCGCCCAGGCTCTTGATCTTCTTCGAGATCATCTGCGTCTCCGCCCGGATGCGCTGCATCCCGGCGAGGCTGTCGCGCACGGATTGCTCACCCTTGAGCGCCGCCTCCTGCGCTTTGCCCGCGGCCTCCGCCGAGGCTTCCGCGCTGGCGGCCACCTGGTGGACGGAGCGCGCCATCGCCTCCGTCGCCTGGTTCGCCGTGGTCGTCTCGCGGGCCTGCGCCTCGGCGCCACCCGCCATCTGGGTGGTGACGGCGGCCATCTCGCTGGCATGCGCCGTCACGCGGGTGGCGGCATGGCGGACCTCGGCGAGGATCGCCCCGATCTCCTCCATCATGACGTTGATGGCGTCGACCACGCTGCCGAGCACGTCGGGCGTCACCTCGCCCCGCTTGGTGAGGTCGCCCTGGGCGACTTCCATCGCGATGTCGAGGAAGCGCGTGATGTTCTGTTGCAGCTCTTCGCGCTTCCGCCGCTCCTCGTCACGCTCGGCCTCGCTCTGGACCTTGGCGCGCAGCTCGATGATCGCCTCGTTGAAGGTCTGGGCGAGCTGCCCGATCTCGTCGCGGGAGGCGACGGGAACCAGCTTCGAGAGGTCGCCCTGCCCGACCGATCTCGAGACCTTGACCATGAGGGCCACGGGCCGCGTGATGCGACGCGCGAAGATGACGCCGGCGACGACCGCGCCCACCGCGACGGCGCCGAAGACCGCCAGAAGGCTCCAGCCGGCCTGGCTCGCGGCGGCGGTGATGATCGCCTTGTTCATGCCGACCCGGACGGTGCCCAGCTGACCACCGAGCAGGGGCACGCCGATGTCGATCATCTCGCGCGTCTGCCCCGTGACGGGATCGGGGTACTGGATGTCGTGGACCGTCTGCCCGGTCTCGGCGGTGACGACGTTCTTGTCGAAGAGGCCGGGGGGAACGAGCGGCGCGAACGTGTGGGCGATCAGCGTCTTCTGCGCGTCGTAGATGACGACGTACGCGACGCCGTTGATGGCGGCGAACTGGTCCACCAGGGCCTGGACGGTCGAGGCGTCGCGGTTCAGGATGAGGTCGACGCTGGAGCTGGCCAGGCTGTTCGCGATCGCGGTCCCCTTCGAGGTGAACTCCTCCGTCATCTTCGCGCGGATGGTCTGGACCGAGATGGTCCACGTGATGATCGCTAGCGGCACGAGGATGAGGGCGAAGAAGAGTCCGATCTTCACGGGGAGCCTGAAGATCAGCGCATGGTCCTTCGGGATCGTTCGTGGCATCGTCAGCTCCTCATGCCTTCACCGCGGCCGCCCAATCGGTGACGGGCACCCATCGACCGTTGTCGACGCGCGTGAAGTAGACGCTACTGAGCCCCTGGTGACGCTCCGGCCCGAAGGTGAGCGGGGCGCCGATGCCGAGATCGACGTTCTTCATCGACTCCAGGCCCTGTCGGAGGCTGGCGCGCGTCGGACGCTGCCCCGCTCGCCCCAGCGCCTCGACGACGACCTTCGCGTTGACGAACCCCTCCAGGCTGATGAAGCTGAGTGGCTGCGGCGTGTACTTGGCGTCGCGCAACGCCTCGGGCACCTGGGGGGCGTGCCTGGCCATCAGCGCGCGGTACTCCGCGACGGCCGTCAGGCTCGTGTCGTCGTAGCTCGGAACGACCTGCGAGTTGATGAGAGCCGGCGTGTAGTCGCGCCCGCCCGCCTTGGCCTGCTGGAGCAGCAAGGCCAGCATCGCATCGGAGCCGACGAACGACACGTTCGAGATCGGGATCTTCCAGTCGAGATCGCGCGCCGATCGTACGAAGGCGCCGCACCCCTGGTAGGCGCCCGTGCACAGCACCACGTCCACGGCGGCGTTGCGTAGCGCCTTGACGGCCGGGCCCATGTCGTCCTGGAACTTGGCGCCGCGCGCATAGGTCGCCTCGGCGGCGATCCTCGCGCCGCGCTGGGCCAGCGCGCGCGCCACGCCGTCCGTCCCGCTGCGACCGTAGGCGTCGATCTGGTAGTACACGCCGAATCGCCGGGCGCCGAGCCGCCAGAACTGCTCGACCAGCGCCGCCATCTCCTGGCGGTAGGAGGCCCGGATGTTGAAGACGTGCTCGGCGTACGGGTCTTCACGCTGAGGCTGCGCGCCCGTGAAGTTGCCGACGAGAATGACCTGCTGGTCCGCGTACTGCTTGATCACGGGCAAGGCGCGGGTGAGCGTCGGCGTTCCGACGTAGTTCGAGAGGAAGAAGACGGCGTCCTTCTCGATGAGCCGGACCGTGTTGCCGATGCACGGGGTCGGCTCGTAGCCATCGTCGAGCGCCGCCACCGTGATCATCCGACCGTGCACGCCGCCCCGCGCGTTGACGTCGGCATAGTAGGCCTGGGCGCCCCGGTAGAGCTCGGTGCCGAGGCCCGCCGCCGTCCCTCTGAAGGCGGCGCTCATGCCGATCTTGATCTCACCCGGGCTGACGCCCGGTGCGCCCACCGTGGGCTCGGGGGCGACGGCCCTGGCCGTCGCCGACCCCGCCTTGAGGCCCGGAGAGGTCTGCGCCCACGCACGGGAACGGCCCAACAGCACGCTCGGCGCCGCCGCGCCCGGCAGGAGTGAAAGAAATCGGCGTCGGTTCACCTTCGCCTCCTCAGGTAGTGACCCGGTCTTCGACGGGCGCCCATGCCCGCCGCACGGTCGCCAGAATCGTCGGCCCATCCAGGAGCGTCACCATCCCGTCGGCGGACGCCAGCGCCCCGCACGCGACCGGCACGAAGCGGCTCGAGTCGGGGGCGGGAAGCGCGGTCTCGAATCGCTCGATGCCGAGCACACGGTCGACCGCGAGGGCGGCGCGAAGGTCACCGTCCTCGAGCACGACCGCCGAGGCGCCGGCGCCGACCGACTCCGCCCGCAGGCCGAGCAGGGGCCGGAGGTCGACGACGGGGACGACGGTGCCGCGCACGTTCGTCACGCCGACCAGCGTGGGCGGTGCCCCCGGCACCCTGGTCAGGGCGCCGAGCGTCACGACGGCCCGGGCTTGCCGAATGTGGACCGCGCATGACTCCTCACCGAGCGTGAACACGCAGGCGCTCTGCGACGGGAGCGCGGCCGGCGGAGCCGGCCGCGCCGCCGCGACGTCCGCGGGCGGGCTCGCCTCAGTGGACAAAGCGACCGACCATCGTGAGGAGCTGGCTCGAGGTGAAGGGCTTGGCGAGATAGTCATCGGCGCCCTGGCGCTTGCCCCAGGCGCGGTCGCTCTCCTGGTTCTTCGAGCTGACGAGCACGATCGGCGTCGCCCGCGTCCGCTCGTCCTTGCGCAGCGCGCGGAGCAGCTCGTACCCGTTTCGCCTCGGCATCACGATGTCGAGCAGCAGCATGTCGGGACGCTCCGCCGACATCTTCTCCTCGAGCTCCTCGCCGTCGATGAGCGACACCACCTGATGGCCGGCGGACTTGAGGATCGACTCCATGAGCATCAGATCCGAGTACGCGTCGTCGACAACCATCACCTTGGCCATCGGCCAGAAGCCTCCTGTCGGCAATACGAACCGTCCGCCGCTCGTGCAACGCACCTGCCAAAGATCGAAGCCTCCAGCTGGTGCCGCGGCATCGGCACTTGTCCAACAAACCCGCGAAAGATGGATACGGAACAATAATTCGAAGCCGCAGCGGTGGTTGGGACTGACACTTCCTGTTACCGGGACGACATTATTCAGCACCCGCGCGAACGCTTCGAGGGACGAACGGTTGAACGTGTCGCCAATGTCGCGTTGGCGCGCGGCTGCCACTGTGGCATGCCCGCGTCGGCGCGCCGCGCGAAAAGCCCGCGAATGTGTGGATCCTCGCGAGACCCCACCATGGCACGCCGGTTGCCGGTCCGAGACGATCGCCATATGGATGCGTCCGTAGCGGAGCCAGCATGAGACCGACGTTCCGGACCCTGAAGGTCGACGACGCGCGTGCCCTGCACGCGCTCGTGGTGGAGCATGTCGAGTCCCTGGAGGCGGATCTCAGGATTCTCGGCGAGCGTGTCCTCCTCGGCGGAGGCGCGGTCGATCTCGTGGCCCTCGATGGCGAGGGCCGCCTCGTGCTCATGGCCGTCGCGCTCGTCGCGGACGATGCGATGGTGCTGCGGATGCTCGAGGCGTTTGCGTGGTGCTTCGAATATCCCGACGCCGTCGGACGCCTGTATACCGTGAACCCGGCGGCGCTCGCCGTGCCCCCCCGGGTGCTGTTCGTCAGCGAGCGCTTCTCCGACGCCTTCCTGCGAAAGGTGAAGCACCTGCAGATGCCGATCGGCTGCCTGGAGTTCCGCTATCTCGAAGTCAACGGCGTCGCCGGTCTGTACTTCAATCTCGTGGACACGCCGCGGACGTCTCCGACCACGCCGGCCGCGGCAGCCGCGCCGGCCGCGGCAGCCGCGGCGATGATCCCGCCGGCCGCATCGACGGCGCCGCCCGCCGCGTCGGTCGCGGCGGCTCGCATCGAGCCGCCGATCGCCGACCCGTCGCCGGTGCTCGATACGGTCGTGCAGGCAGCGCCGATACCGGAGCCGATCGAGCCGGTGGCCGCGCCCGCCAGTGCGGTCGAGCCGGTTGCGTCCAGGGTCGAGGCCATGGACGCGGTCGAGGTACCGGTGGACACGGTCGAGGTACCGGTGGACGCGGTCGAGGCGCCCGTGTCAGCACCGAGCACGGTCGTGCAGGCAACGCCGATACCGGAGCCGGTCGAGCCGGTGGCCGCGCCGGCCAGCGTGGTCGAGCCGGTGGCGTCCAGGGTCGAGGCTGCGGTTCCGTCGCCGCCCGTTGGTCCCGCGATCCGGGCGACGCCACCGCCTTCGCCTCGCCCGTCGCGCGCGACGACGGAGGCCCGGCCGGCGGAGCTGCTCAAAGGGCTGCGGATCCCGCAGAACCTGTCCTCGCAATGGCAACGGATCCTGAACCGGGCGGTGGATGCTCCGGACCCGGCGAAGATCCGGGTCATCCGCGAGTACCTGCAGGGCGAGTTCCCCGGCTGCGTCCTCTACGATTTCTACGAGCACGAGCACACCGCCCAGATGTTCCACGTGCAGAACAGCCAGGGAGATCTCATGCACGTGGCCGCGGTCTCCGACGATTTCCTCAAGACCGAGGCCGAGCGAGACATCCGACGCTTCCTCGAAGGTAATCGCCTCGGTCGCGCGCTCCGCGACGCCGGGCCCAGCAGCGTCCTGATCACTCCGATGGGTCTGCGGGTCGCCAAGGGCTGAGCGCGGCGCCGCGGCGCCGGATCCTCGGCCGGGCGCAGTCCGTGCGTGTCTTCTCCGTCGTTCCCGGGGGCTGACCGATCGGGGTCTGAGCCGCCGGCGTCTTCGAGCGCTCGCGCCAACTCTTGCTATGCTCGGTGCCGTTGACGGCCAACCCGCGCCTGCTCGTCGTCCTGTCCACGCTGCAGTTCGCGCTCTTCCCGATGCCGATCATCACGCTGTTCTGGACGGATCAGATCGGGATGTCGATTGCCGACGTCATGGCGCTCCAAGCCGTGTTCGGCGTGGCGGTCGTGCTGTGCGAGTTTCCCTCGGGCTACCTCGCCGATCGCGTCGGCTATCGGATGTCCCTGCTGGTGGGAGCGGCGTTGTGGTGTGCCGGATGGCTCGCCTATGCGTGGGCCGCGAGCTTCGGAGCCGTCGTCGTCGCGGAGGTGATCCTCGGAGCGGGCGCCGCCTTCATCTCCGGCGCGGACCGGGCGCTGCTCTGGACGTCGCTGGCCGCGGCCGGCCGGAGCGGCGAGTACACGCGCTGGGAAGGACGGGTCCGGGCGGCTGCGCAGACGAGCGAGGCGGTGAGCGCGGCCGCGGGCGGCTGGCTCTACGCGATCACGCCCCGGCTGCCCTTCTGGCTGCAGGTTCCCGTCGCCGCGCTTGAGCTGACGTCCATCCTCGCCCTCGAGGAGACCCGGCACCCGCCGTCGGACGGGCACCGCTCCCACCTCGAGCGCGCGTGGCACGTCGTGCGGTTCACGCTGTGGCGTCACCCGCGACTTCGCGCGGCGATGGCGCTGGCCGTGGCGCTCGGTCTCTCGAGCTTCGTGATGGTATGGCTGATCCAGCCCTACATGCAGGCGCGCGGGGTCCCGGTCTCCTGGTTTGGTCCGCTGTGGGCGGCCGCGCACCTGTGGCTCGCCGGCGTGACCCTGGCGAGCGCGCGCGTGGTCGACGCGCTGGGCGTGCGCGCCACGCTGTTCGGGTGCTGCCTGCTCGTGCCCCTCGGCTACGTGGGACTGGCGGCGACGACCTCGGCGTGGGGCGTGGCCTTCTACCTCGGCTTCATGACGCTGCGCGGGCTCCAGGGGCCGATCCTCGCGCGCGTCATGCAAGAAGACGCGCCCGCGGAGGACCGGGCGAGCGTGCTGTCGCTCGCCGCGCTCCTCTTCCGGCTGAGCTTCGTCCTCGTCGGCCCGTCGATCGGCGTCCTCGTGGATCGCCTCGGCATGGACGCCGCATTCGCCGTGCTCGCCGTCGTCTTCACGGCGGCGGCCCTGGTCGCCTGGCTCATGTTCGTCCGCGCGCGCGGCCACGCGTCGGTCTGCTAGAATTCGCGCACTCATGAGCGCGCGGTCCCGCCTCGGCGTGCTGGTTCCCGCGGGAAACCCGACGGTCGAGCCCGAGCTGTATCGCATGGCGCCGTCCTCGCTCACGATCCACTTCGCGCGGCTCGATGCGCCGGCCGGCGATCCCGGCGCCGCCGACGGCATGGAGCTGCGCACCCTGGGCTATCTCGACGCGCTCGCCACCGCCGTCCCCGCGCTGGTAGCGGTGAAGCCCGCGCTCGTGGTCCTCTCCCACACGGCCGTGAGCTATCTGAACGCCTTCGAGACCGAGCCCGCTTTGCTCCAGCGCCGGGCCGCACTCGCCGGCACCCGGGCCGTCACCGCCGCGCACGCGGTCCGCGAGGCGTTCACGCGTCTCGGCATCCGTCGCGTGGCCATCGGCATCCCGTATCCCGAGGCGATCGGCGTCGCCGGACGGGCCTACTGGACGGCCTCCGGGCTCGACATCGTCGCGCATCATCGACTCGACGGCGTCGTGAACATCTACGAGGAGACCGAGGAGCGCGCGTATGCGCTGGGGCGTGCCGCGGACGCTCCGGGGGCGGACGCGATCCTCATCAGCGGGACGGGTCTGCCCACGGTGGGCGTCGTGGAGCGCCTGGAGCACGACCTGGGCAAGCCGGTGGTCACGAGTCAGACCGCCACGCTCTGGTATGCGCTGCGCGCCCTGGGCATCGAGGATCCGGTGCGCGGCTACGGCCGGCTGCTGGCGGATGCGCGGTGACCCCGCGCGAAGGGGAGCGTCGATGAAGCGCCAGATCACCAGCGATCGCCTCCGGCAACCGAGCGGCGTCTTCTCGCACGCCACGACCATCGAGGCCCGCGGCACGCTCGTGTTCATCTCCGGAATGACCTCCCGCCGCGCCGACGGCACGATCGCCGGGATCGGCGACATCGAGGCGCAGACGCGTCAGGTCTGCGACAACGTCAAGGCGGCGGTCGAGGCGGCCGGTGGGACCATGGACGACATCTGTCGCGTGGACGTCTACGTCCGCAACATGGAGCACTTCGACACGATTCACAAGGTCCGCCGCGAGTACTTCAAGCCGCCGCTGCCCGCCTCCACGATGGTCGAGGTCTGCAAGATGACGTCTCCCGAGTACCTCATCGAGATCAACGCCATCGCCGTCCTGCCGTAGGGCGAGGGCTCGTCCCCCGCCGCCACTCGCCGGACGTTACCGGTAGAACGTCGCGGTGACGCCGGGCGGGGGCGAATAGCGGAACGTCCCCCGCTCGAGGATTGCGTCCTTGCCGCCGTGGCGCTCGATCTGCGCCCGCTGGTCCGCGCGGGCGGCCCGGTCGACCGCCTCGGGGTCCACGAGGTCACGGAGCCGGGCCTCACACTCGGCGATGACGGCCTGGTACGCCGGGTCGAGGCCGAGATCGTTCTGCTCGCGCGGGTCGAGGTCGAGGTCGAACAGCATCGGCGGCATCGCCACGTAGTGGATGTACTTGTACCGGCCGTGGCGAATCATGAAGGACGCGGTGATGGCGCCGGCGGCGTGATACTCCGACAGCACCGTCCGCCGCGGGACGTGCCCCGCTGCAATGTCGAGCAGCGAGACGCCGGGGAGGTCGCGGTCGCGCGGATCGGGGGTGGCGCCGAGGGCCTGGATGACGGTGGGAAAGCCGTCGACCAGGCTGACGGGGGTGTCGCACACGCGGCCCGCCGGCACGTCGGGCCCGGCCATGATCATCGGAATGCCCGCGGATTCCTCGTACATCGTCGACTTTCCCCACAGGCCGCGCGCGCCGAGGTTGTCGCCGTGGTCCGAGGAGTAGACGACGCGGGTCCGCTCCGCGAGGCCGGTCTCCTCCAGCGCACGCAGGACCTTGCCGACGTTGTCGTCGAGGAAGGACACGAGGCCGAAATAGGCGGCGATCGCCCGCCGCACCATCGGTGCATCGAACGGCTCGTCGAAGCAGAGGCACCGGCGCATCGCCTCGATGAAGGGATGCCGCGGACGCTCGGCCTGGTCGTAGAGCTCGGGCCAGGGCACCGCGTCCTCGGGATAGAGGCCGTAGAACTCGGGCGGGGCGATCAGTGGGAAGTGGGGACAGACGAAGCCGACGTAGAGCGCCCACGGCTTCGCACGGCGGCGCGGCGCCTCGTTCTTGAGCCAGTTCACCGCCTCATCCGCGATGCCGCGGTCATACCGCGTGTAGTCGGATTCGCCGGGGCCGGCTTCCGGCCCGAGCTTGAGCGCGCCCGCGCGGCGCGGCAGCTCGTCGCGGATCAGCCCGAGGAGATCGCCGACACCGTTGACGATGTGCATCGGCAGGATCTCCTCGTCGAAGCCGTGCAGGTCCAGACTCGGCGCCTTGTAGTGGAGCTTGCCGATGGCCGCGACGTGGTGCCCCTGGGGCCTGAGCCGGTGGCCCCACGACGGTGGCTCCCCGTCGTAGGCGATGGCGTTGTCCCAGCAACGCACCCGGTGGACGTACTGGCCCGTCGCGAAGCTCGCGCGCGCCGGAACGCAGATCGGGCACGCGGTGTAGGCGCTGGTGAAGCGCGTCCCCCGGCCGGCGAGCGCATCGAGGTGCGGCGTCCGGACGATCGGATGCCCGTAACAGCCGGTGACGCGCTTGTTGTGCTCGTCGGACAGGATGAACACGAGGTTGGTCGGTTGCATTACCAGAACTCGCGAGAGGCGAGGCGAGCGCCTTCGGCCATCGCGCGGAGCTTTGCCCAGACGATGTCGGGGTCGACGGCCGCCTGACCGACCCACGTCCCGAACCCGCAGTCCGTGCCGGCGATGACGTTCTCGCGGCCGACCAGCCGCGCGTAGCGGGCGAGACGCTCGGCCACGAGCTCGGGGTGCTCGATGAAGTTCGTGGTCGAGTCGATGACGCCCGGGATGATCACCTTGCCCTTCGGCAACGTCACGCGCTCGAACAGCTTCCACTCGTGGGCGTGGCGCGGGTTGGCGGCCTCGAACGAGATGCCGTTCGGCCGCGCCGCGAACGCGATGTCGATGACGTCGGCGAGGGGGACATCGTAGTGGTGCGGCCCCTCGTAGTTGCCCCAGCACAGGTGCATCCGCAGGCGATCGGCCGGAATGTTGGCGAGCGCGTGGTTCAGAGCCTCGACATGCAGGCGCGCCATCCTGCGGAACTCGTCGAGACCGAGGTGGGCGTACTGGATGTGCCGGCCCATGGCGAGGTCGGGGCAATCGATCTGGAGCACGAGCCCGGCATTCGTCACCGTCTCGTACTCGGCGCGCATCGCGTCGGCGATGGCGAAGAGATACGTCTCGTGATCCGGATAGTGCTCGTTGCGGAAGAACAGCGAGATGACGCCCGGCGAGGCCGCGGTCAGGAAGCCCTCCGCGCACGTCGCCCGACCCAGGGCCGCGCCCAGGTTCTCCACGTCGATCTGTCCGGCCCGCGCGTCGCGCAGCGTGATGGGAGCGGTACAGGCGGGGGTCTTCCGCCGCGCGCGGCCGGGATCGCCGAACACCCGCTTGGCCATCCCGGGGAAGTCGACGAGGTCCTGATACTGCAGCGCCTGGCTCGCGCCCTCGAAGCCGCCGAGGCGGTCCTTGGGGTAGGTGGCGTAGCTCGGCTTGCTCATCTCGCCGTCGTCGATCACGTCGACACCGGCCTCGGCCTGCTTGCCCACGACTTCCGCGACCGCCGAACGTACCCGCCCGGCGAGCGCCGCGCGGTCGATCGGCAGGCCCTCCTCCTTGGCGAACATGATCCGGATCAGGTCCTCGGGCCGAGGGAGGCTCCCGGTGTGCGTGGTGAGGAAGCGGTCGGTGCTCTGCTTCATCGGCCCGTGATTCTAACATCGCGCACGGCGTGCTAGACTCGCCGAGGGCCCGGGGGGACGTGAGATGAGCGAAACCGACGAGCAACGAGCCTATCGCGAAGAGCGGACCGACGAGCTGGTCTGGGAGCGCGCCCGCGCGCTCGGCATGTCGCGCAAGCGCTTTCTCGAGGTGCTGGCCTCGGGGGCCGGCGCCGCGGCGGCGCTTGGCCTGGGCGGACGCCCCGCCGTCGCGCAGGCCCAGGGTCACGCCCCGCACTTCAACCAGTACGCCAACTGGTTCGTCAAGCCGACGCCCGCCGAGTACTTCATCGACCACGGCCACGCCAAGGAGATGCGCTGGGAGGTCATGAAGGGGCGCGGCTACACCGTCGCCAACGACATCTTCTACCTCCAGAACCACTTCCCGGTGCCGCGCATCGATCCCAAGACCTACAAGCTCCGCGTCCACGGCGACGCCGTCGAGCGTGAGGTCGAGTTCTCCCTCGACGAGCTCAAGAAGCTGCCCTCGGTCACGCTGACCCGCGCCGTCGAGTGCGCCGAGAACGGGCGCGTGTTCTACGCCGTGCAGTACAAGAAGCAGATGGACGGGGCGCAGTGGCGCCTCGGCGCCATTGGCGTGGCGGAGTGGACGGGCGTGCCGATGCGCGCGGTGCTCGAGCGCGCGCGCGTCAAGCCGGGCGCGCGGGACGTCATGCCCGTCGGCCTCGACGGCGGTCAGGACTTCCGCAACCTGTCGGCCCGCCCGATGCCCCTCGATCGCGCGATGGCGGATGACACGCTGCTGGTCTACGGCATGAATGGCCAGGATTTGCCGCCCGACCATGGGGGGCCGGTGCGGACCCTGGTGCCGGGCTGGATCGGCCCGGCCTCGATCAAGTGGACGGGGCGCGTCGAGGTCTCGTCGAAGGTCCTCATCAGCATCTTCAACACCGAGTACGGGGTGCTGATCGGTCCCGACTATCCACCGCAGCCGCCGTTCCCCGGCGTCGTCCTCAGCTGGCAGAACGTCAAGAGCGCATTCGAGCTGCCGATGAACGCGGTTCTGCCCTCGGGATCTCAAGTGATCAGCGGGCGCTCGTGGTCGGGCAAGAGCAGCATCCGCAAGGTCGACGTGAGCCTGGACGGCGGCAAGACCTGGAAGCCGGCCCGGCTGCGCGAGCCCAATCTCGAGAAGGCCTGGGTGCGCTGGGACGTCGACTGGACGGCCGTTCCCGGCAACTATGCCTTCCGTGCCCGCGCCACCGACACCCTCGGCCAGACCCAGCCGGACAAGGGGCCCCCGTACAACTTCCACGGCTATCTCTACGACGGCGTCGTGGATCATCCCGTCTGGGTGTTCTGAGCCGGACATGGCGCGCGTGACGAGCGACCTCACGATCACGCCGATCCATCCGGTCCTCGGTGCGCGCGTCGAGGGCGTGTGCCTGGCCGACCCGATGGACGAGGTGACGTTCCGGCGCATCTTCGACGCGTTCCAGGAATACTCCGTCCTCGTCTTCCACGATCAGCCGCTGACCGACGAGCAGCAGATGGCGTTCAGCCGCCGCTTCGGTCCGCTGGAGACGACGCTCCAGTCGATCGGGCAGGAACGGCGGCTGCACGAGAATCTCGTCGACCTGTCGAACGTCGATCCCGATCACGACGAGCGGCTCATGGACTGGAGCGACCGGCGCATGGTCTACCAGTCCGGCAACCAGCTCTGGCACACGGACAGCTCGTTCAAGCCCGTGCCGGCCATGGCCTCCCTCCTCTCCGGCCGCGAGGTGCCGCCGGCCGGCGGCGAGACGGAGTTCGTGAGCATGCGGCACGCCTACGCGACGCTGCCCGAGGAGACCAGGCGACGGCTGGACAGCCGCGTCGTCGTGCACAGCATCCTCTATTCGCGCAGCACGATCGCCAGGGGACTCTTCGATCCCGAGCACGAGCGCGCCCTGCCGCCGGTGCGCCAGGCGCTGGTCCGCGCCAACCCGGTGAACGAGCGCAGGGGCATCTACATCGGCTCCCACGCCTGGTACATCGAGGGCATGGACGACCAGGAGTCGCGCCGGCTGCTCGACGAGCTGCTCGCGCACACGACCCGGCCCGAGGGCGTGTTCCAGCATCGCTGGCGGCAGTGGGATGCCGTCATGTGGGACAACCGGTGCGTGCTCCATCGCGGCCGGCCCTGGGACGCCGCGCGCCATCCGCGCGTGATGCGACGCACGACCATCGCCGGCGAAGGGCCGACGGCCGAGCCGCCGCTCGCCACGCGCGTACCGATCTGGGACGGGATCGTCCCTGAGTAGAGATCAGTCGGCGTGACGTCGTTCTTCGCCCCCGCCGTCGGCCTCATGAACCGGCTGACGTATCCGCGGAAGTTCCTGCTGATCAGCGTCCTCTTCGCGCTGCCGCTGGCCCTCGTCACGGTGTTCCTCTTCGCGGAGATCAACTCCTCGCTCGACACCGCGCGCCGGCAGACGGAGGGGCTGCGCTACCTCACCGCCGTCCAGCCGCTCTTCCGCGCCGTCCAGGAGCAGATGGAGGCCATGGTCTCGACGGCCGCGGGCACCGATGGCGAGGCCATCCGGACCAGGCACCTGGCACAGGTCACCGAAGGACTCGCCACGCTGGCACGCCTCGATCGGGAGCTGGGGGTCGCCCTCCGCACCGGCGACCGCTTCACCACCGTCAAGCGCCACGCCGACGTGCTGCGTCTGGAGCTCGAGCGGCCGGGCGCCGTGGTCAGCGACGACCTGCGCGAGCCCTTGCTGACCGCGCTCCGCTCGCTCATGACGCGCGTCGGCGACTCGTCGCGGCTCATCCTGGACGAGGAGCTGACCAGCTACTACCTGGTCGACACCGTCCTCTTCAATCTCCCGGCGGCGCAGCTCATCACCACCCAGATGCGCTCGCAGGGGGAAGTGGTCACCCATCTGCAGAGCCTGTCCAACGAGGACCGGGCGCGCCTCAGCGTCCTCGAGGGGCGGCTGCAGGCCACGAACGGCGCCATCACCGGGGAGCTGAAGCGGGCGATCGAGCTCGACGACCGCGGCGTGCTGAAGACGGCCCTGGAGCGGCCCATGGAGGCGGCGGCCACCGCCGAGCGCGAGTTCCGGGAGCTGATGAGCCGCGAGCTGATGAACACCGCCGAGATCAAGATCACCCCCGCGGCCTGGCGCGAGGCGGGCTCGGCCGTGCTGCGGCCGAGCTTCGTGCTGTGGGACCGCGCCGCCGCCGAGCTCGACCGCGTGCTGCACCAGCGGATCAACCACTACTGGCGCAACAAGATCCTGGTCGAATCGCTGGTGCTCGTGGTGGTCGCGCTCGTCGCGTATCTCTTCATCGGCTTCTATCTCGCGGTCATGCGCACCGTGTCCACCCTCGACGCGGCGGCGCAGCAGATGGTGAGCGGCGCGATCCCGGAGACGCTGACGCTCCCCAACCGCGACGAGCTGGGGCAGGTCGTGGCGTCGTTCAACCGGGTTGCCAACGCGCTCGTCGTGTCGAGCGCCGCCCGGCAGGCCATCCTCGACAACGCCGTCGACGGGATCTTCACCTTCAACGAGCACGGCGTGATCCGCTCGTTCAACCGCGCGGCCGAGCGCATCTTCGGCTACACGACCGAGGACATCGTGGGTCAGTCGGTGACGATGCTCGTCGCCGACGGCGATGGCCTCGAGATGCTGACGTCGAGCGGGCGACGAGAGGTCATGGGCCGCCGCCAGGACGGAGCGAGCTTTCCCATGGATCTCGGCATCGGGGAGGTCCGGCAGGACGGCAACCGGCTGCTCATCGGCATGGCGCGGGACATCACCGAGCGCCGGCGCGCCGAGGAGGAGCTGCTCGGCGCCAAGGAGGCGGCCGAGGGCGCCAACCGGGCCAAGAGCACCTTCCTGGCCAACATGAGCCACGAGCTGCGCACGCCGCTCAACGCGATCATCGGCTACAGCGAGATGCTCGCGGAGGAGGCGAAGGACTCGGGGAACGACGAGTACGTGCCCGACCTCGAGAAGATCCAGCGAGCGGGCAGCCACCTGCTCGGTCTCATCAACAGCGTGCTGGATCTCTCGAAGATCGAGGCGGGCAAGATGGATCTCTACCTCGAGACGTTCGACCTCGCGACCATGCTGCGCGACGTGACCGCGACGATCCAGCCGCTGATCCAGCAGAAGGGCAACCGGCTCGTCGTCGAGGCCGCCGACGACCTCGGCGCGATGCACGCCGACGTCACCAAGGTGCGGCAGACGCTCTTCAACCTGCTGAGCAATGCCAGCAAGTTCACCGAGAACGGCACGATCACGCTCACCGTCGACCGCGAGAGCGTCGACGACGTGCCCTGGATCGTGTTCGCGGTCACCGACACCGGCATCGGCATGACCTCCGAGCAGCTCGGTCGCCTCTTCCAGTCCTTCACGCAGGCCGACGTCACGACCACGCGCAAGTACGGCGGCACGGGCCTCGGGCTGGTCATCACGCGCCGGTTCTGCCAGATGATGGGCGGCGACATCGCCGTCGACAGCACCGAGGGCGTCGGCACCACCTTCACCATGCGGCTGCCGGCCCACGTCGGCGAGCAGCGCCCGGCGGCGGCCGCCGCCACCGCCGAGCCCACGGCGCCGCTGGCGGCCGACGGGATCGTCGGCATGGCGCTGATCATCGACGATGATCCGGCGGCGCGCGAGCTGCTGGAGGCGTTCTTCCGCAAGGAAGGCTTCGCGGTCGCCGTCGCCACCACCGGTCCCGACGGCCTGCGCATGGCCCGCGAGCTCCGCCCGGCCATCATCACGCTCGACGTCATGATGCCCGGCATGGACGGCTGGGCCGTGCTGACCCAGCTCAAGGCCGAGCCGGACCTGGCGGACATCCCGGTCATCATGGTCACGATCGTCGATGACCGGAACCTCGGCTACGCGCTGGGGGCGACCGACTACGTCACCAAGCCCGTCGACCGCGATCGCCTCGCCGCGCTCGTGCGGAAGTACCGCCGGCAGAGCGGGCGCGACGTCGTCCTCGTCGTGGAGGACGACGCCGGCACCCGCGACATGCTGCGCAAGACGCTCGAGAAGGAGGGCTGGGAGGTGGCCGAGGCCGAGAACGGCCGCGTCGGCCTGCAGCAGGTCGCCCGAACCCAGCCGAGCCTGATCCTGCTGGACCTGATGATGCCGGAGATGGACGGCTTCGCCTTCGTGACGGAGCTCCGCAAGAGCGAGCAGGGACGCCGGCTGCCCGTGGTCGTGCTGACGTCCAAGGACATCACGCCCGAGGACCGGCGCCGGCTCACCGGGTCCGTCGAGCTGATCCTCCAGAAGGGCGCCGCCAGCCGCGAGACCATCCTCACCGAGATCCGTTCGTTGTTGAAGACCACTCACGGGTCGGCGGCAAGTACGAAGGAGACCTAATGCCCAAGATCCTGCTCGTCGAGGACAACGAGATGAACCGCGACATGCTCTCGCGGCGCCTGCAGAAGAAGGGCTACGAGGTGGTGATGGCCTTCGACGGCGGCGCCGGGGTCGAGCTGGCGCGCAAGGAGCTGCCCGACCTCATCCTGATGGACATGAGCCTGCCCGTCATGGACGGCTGGACGGCCACGCAGGAGATCAAGAAGATCGTGGAGACCAAGCACATCCCGGTCATCGCGCTGACCGCGCACGCCATGGCCAGCGACCGGGACAAGGCGCTGGCGGCGGGGTGCGACGACTACGACACCAAGCCGATCGAGCTCCCCCGCCTGCTCGGCAAGATCGAGGCGTTTCTGGGGGGCAAGGCGTCGGTGTGAACGAGCAGGATCTGGTCACCCTCGCCCACGCGCGGCACGAGCTGCGCACGCCCCTCGGCCACATCATCGGCTACAGCGAGATGCTGCTCGAGGAAGTCGCGGAGGTGGGCGGCGAGACCGTCGCGGCGCCGCTGCGCACGCTGCACGCGCAAGCGCGCCAGGTGCTCTCGCGCCTGAACGCGCTGCTGGCTCCGCCACCGGACGGGCTCATCCCCGAACTGGAGACGCTCCTCAAGCAGCTCGTGGAGCCCGCCCAGGCCATCGCCACGTCGGCCGCCAACCTGCGAGAGGCCGCCAGCACCGTCGCCAAGGACGATCTCCTCGCCGACGCCGACAAGATCGTCGGGGCGGCCACGCGTTTCCTCGAGCTGCTGACCAGCGGAGAGTTCGGCGCGCCGTCGGCGCCGGCCCGCGCGCACGCGGCATCCGCGACGGCGCCCCGTCCGGCGGCCGTGCCCGGCGACGCCGGCGTCATCCTCGTCGTCGACGACAATCCCAGTAACCGCGAGCTGCTCTCGCGCCGGCTCACGCGCGAAGGGCACGAGGTGCTCACCGCGGCCGACGGGCGCGAGGGCCTCGAGACGCTGCGCGGCCGGGCCTTCGATCTGGTCCTGCTCGACGTCCTCATGCCCGAACGGAGCGGCGCCGAGGTCTTGCAGGAGCTGAAGGCGGATCCCGAGCTCGGTCACATCCCCGTGCTGATGATCTCGGCGCTCGACGAGATGGACACGGTCATCCGCTGCATCGAGCTCGGCGCCGAGGATTACCTCGCGAAGCCGTTCGACACCGTCCTCCTGCGCGCGCGCGTGGGCGCGTGCCTGGAGAAGAAGCGCCTGCGTGACGAGCAGGCCAAGCAGGCCCGCGAGCTCGCGGAATGGAATCAGCGGCTCGAGGAGCGCGTGCAGGAGCAGGTCGCCCAGATGGAGCGCCTGGGGCGGCTCAAGCGGTTCTTCGTTTCGCAGGTCGCCGACCTGATCGTCGCCGGCGAGGCCGAGGATCCGCTCAAGACCCACCGCCGCGAGGTCGTCGTCGTGTTCCTCGATCTGCGCGGCTTCACGGCCTTCGCCGAGGTCTCCGAGCCCGAAGAGGTGATGACGGTGCTCCGGGAGTATCACGCCGCGGTCGGCAACATCATCATGGAGCACGAGGGAACGGTCGAGCGCTTCGCCGGCGACGGCATCATGATCTTCTTCAACGATCCGGTCGTGGTGCCCAACCCCGGCGAGCGGGCCGTCCGCATGGCCGTGGCCATCCGCGATCGCGTCCAGGATCTGAGCAAGGTATGGCGCCGGCGGGGCCACCAGCTCGGCGTGGGTATCGGCATCGCCCAGGGCTACGCCACCATCGGCGCCATCGGGTTCGAGGGGCGCTGGGACTACGGCGCCATCGGCACCGTGACCAACTTCGCCGCGCGCCTCTGCGGCGAGGCCAAGGCCGGCCAGATCCTGGCCGCGACCCGCGTCGCCGACGCCGTCGAGGACATCATCGAGTCGGCGGAGGTCGAGCCCGTCACCCTCAAGGGCTTCCACCGCCCCATGCCCGCCCTCGACGTCCTCAAGCTGAAAGACTAGAAGGCTATCGAAGGCGGGGTCAGGCTTTGACTTCTAACATTTCTGTTGACACGCGCGATGGGCGCGATGGTTATCCACCAAGATGTTTAGAAGTCAAAGCCTGACCCCGATATGATTTTTTCAGGAGGCATCGGGAGATGAGCGAGTTGACGCCGATGGAGATCGTCTGGCGGCCGACGCCGGAGGTGGCCGCGCGGGCGCGTATCGCACGATTCATGGCCACGCAGGGGATTGCCTCGCTCGAGGCGCTGCACCGGCGCTCGATCGAGGATCCGGAGTGGTTCTGGGACGCCGTCGCCCGCGACATCGGCCTCGAATGGATCACGCCCTATCGCCGTGTGCTCGATGCCTCGCGGGGGATCGCCTGGCCGCGCTGGTTCGAGGGCGGCCTCCTCAACCTGGCCGCCAACTGTGTCGACCGCCACCTGCGCACGCGCCGTGACCACCCGGCGGTCATCTGGGAGCCCGAGACCGGCGAGCCGCGGACGCTGACGTTCGGCGAGCTCGCGCGGGAGGTCAATCGCCTGGCCCTGGCGCTGCGCGATTTCGGCGTCGGCGAGGGCGATCGGGTCGGGATCTTCCTGCCCATCGGGCTCGAGGCGGCGATCGCCTCGCTGGCCGTCGTCCGCATCGGCGCCGTGTACACCCCGTGCTTCTCGGGCTACGGCGCCCAGGCCGTGGCCTCGCGGCTGATCGACTGCGAGGCCAAGGTGCTGATCACGGCCGACGGCTTCCAGCGGCGTGGCCAGCTCGTCCGGATGAAGCAGACCGCCGACGAGGCCGCGGCGCTCTCGCCGAGCGTCCGCCACGTGCTCGTCGTCCGCCGTCTCGGCGTGGAGGTGCCGTGGACCACGGGACGCGATCACTGGTGGCACGAGGCCGTCGAGGGCAAGTCCGACGAGTGCCCGCCCGTGGCCGTCGAGGCCGACCGGCCCTGCCTCATCATCTACACGTCGGGCACGACCGGTCGGCCCAAGGGCGCCGTCCTCACCCACGGTGGGTTTGCGCTCAAGTGCGGCTCGGACTGGGCGTACGTCATGGACGTGGGCGCGGACGACCGGGTGTTCTGGCTCACCGACCTCGGCTGGCTGATGGGGCCAATGCTGATCGTGGGCACGCTGCTCCAGGGCGCGACCGCCGTGCTCTTCGACGGCACGCCGGACTATCCCGCGCCCGATCGCCTGTGGGCGGTGGCCGAGCGCCACCGGGTCACCGTGATGGGATTGTCACCGACGGCGGCGCGCGGGCTGATGCCGCACGGCGCCGACTTCGTCCGGCGACACGATCTCTCCTCGCTGCGGCTCATCGGATCGACCGGCGAGCCGTGGAACCCCGAGCCGTTCCGCTGGGTGTTCGAGACGGTCGGTCAGGGACGCGTGCCGATCATCAACTACTCGGGCGGCACGGAGATCTCGGGCGGGCTCGTCGCCTCGTTCCCGATCCTGCCCATCAAGCCGTGCTCCTTCGCCGGGCCGATCCCCGGCATCGCGGCCGAGGTCTTCGACGAGAACGCCAAGCCCGTGCGCGGCCAGGTCGGCGAGCTCGTCGTCACGCGCCCGTGGCCGGGGATGACCCAGGGCTTCTGGCGAGATCCCGAGCGCTACGAAGAGACGTACTGGTCGCGCTGGCCCGGCGTCTGGGTCCACGGCGACTGGGCCTACGTCGACGACGACGGCTTCTGGTTCCTCCAGGGCCGCTCGGACGACACGCTCAAGATCGCGGGCAAGCGTCTCGGGCCGGCGGAGGTCGAGTCGGTGCTGGTGGCTCACCCGGCGGTGGCCGAGGCCGCCGCCATCGGCGTCCCGCACGAGGTCAAGGGCGAGGCCATCGTCTGCTTCGTCGTGCTCAAGCAGGGCGTCGAGCCCTCGGAGCCGCTCCGGCAGGCCCTGGCGGACCACGTCGCGCATCAGATGGGCAAGGCCTTGCGGCCCTCGCGCGTGCTCTTCACGGGCGATCTGCCCAAGACGCGCAGCGCCAAGATCATGCGCCGGGTGATCCGCGCGACCTATCTGGGCCGCGAGCCGGGCGATCTGTCGTCGCTGGAGAACCCGGCGGCCATCAAGATGATCGCCGAGGCGCGCTGAGCCCGGCTCTCTGCCTTTCCGTCGACGGCTGGGCTAATATGCTCGGCCGTGAGGGTGTGGCTCACCGGCCTCGTCACGGTTCTCCCGCTCCTCTCATTCGTGTCGGGCGCCTGGCCCCAGACGGCCGCTCCGCCCGCCGAGCGTCTCAGCCTCGACGCCGCCATCGCCGGCGCCATGCGGAACAACCGCGAGGTCCGGAATGCGACCCTCGAGGTCGACAAGTCGGAGAACCGGATCGCCGCGGGGCGGACGGAGCGCTATCCGTACTTCAAGGTCGGCGTCGAGCAATCGTACCTGCTGGCTCCGCTGGATCTCACGTTCGAGCGCGGCGCCCTCGGCAACATTCCGGGGACCGGCCCCATTCCCGACAAGGAGACCACGGTCAGGACGCCCACGGGATGGGCCACGGCGATCTCCGCGGGCATCGTGCAGCCCGTGGCCGGGCTCTATCGCATCGGCCTCGGCATCGAGCGCCTCGAGGTCGGCCGCGAGATCGCCCGCGAGCTGCTGCGCGGGCAGCGGCTGACCGTGGTCAACGACGTCAAGCGCTCCTACTATGGCGCGCTGCAGACCGAGGCCTCGCTGCAAGCGGTGGAGGAATCGATCGGCTTCCACCGCGAGCTGCTCCGTGTCGTGGAGGACAACGTGCGGCAACAGGCGGCCCTGCCTGGTGACGCGCTGGACGTCAGGGCGCGGCTCACGCGCGCCGAGTACACCGCGCTGACCCTGCGCAACAGTCTCGCCTCGCGCAAGGAGGAGCTGAACCAGCTCCTCGGCCGCGACGTGAACACCGACTTCCAGCTCGTTCCCGTGGCCGAGGCCTCGCCGCTCGAGACGGACCTCGCGGCGGCGCGCGCCCGGGCGCTGCGCCAGCGCCCGGAGATGACCGGGGGGCAGCTCAGGGTCAAGGAGGCGGAGTACGCGCTCCGGTTGAAGAAGGCCGAGTACATCCCCGATTTCAACCTGGTCCTCAGGTACTTCTCGCCGATCACCAGCGACGTCCTGCCCCGGCACATCGCGTACACGGGGTTCGAGATCTCGTGGGACGTGTTCGACTGGGGTCGGAAGAAGGAGCAGATGGCCGAGCAGAAGAAGACCATCGAGCAGGCGACGAATCGCCTGGCCGACATCGAGCCGCAGATCATCCGCGAGGTCAATGGCGGTCACCGCAAGCTGCAGGAGGCCCGGACGCTCCTCGACGTTGCGCGCCTGACCCTCGAGGCGGAGCGGGAGAAGCTGCGGGTGGCGATGAACCGCTACGCCCAGCAGCTCGTGCTCCTCAAGGACACGCTGCAGTCGCAGGCGGCCGTCGCCGACGCCAGCCAGCAGTACCAGCAAGCCCTGCTATCGTTCTGGATGGCGCGCGCGGACTTCGAGCGCGCGGTGGGCGAGGAGTAGCGCGCTGCGCGTCACGCTCCCGCGTGCGACGGCGATGGTCGCGCTCGTCGTCCTCGGCGGTGCCCTCGCGGGATGCCGCCGTGAGCAGAAGACCGCGGCGCCGCCGCCTCGTCCGGTGCGCGTGGCGGCCGTCGAGACATACGCGGCGCGCGACGGGGTGCCGTACTCGGTGTCCTTCCGGCCCGCGACCCAGGTCGAGCTGGCCTTCAAGGTCGGCGGCTATGTCGACCGGATCCACCAGGTCGCGGGCATCGAGGGGCGGAGCCGGATCGTGCAGGAGGGCGATCTGGTGACCAAGGACACCGTGCTCGCCCACGTCAAGGCCGCCGACTACGAGGCCAGGCTCGGCCAGATGCGGGCGCAGCTCGGCGAGGCGCAGGCCGCGCAGGAGACCGCGGGCTTCCAGCTGGCCGCCGCCCGGACGGGGCTCGCGCAGGCGCGTCTGGATCTGGATCGCGCGCAGGCGCTGCTCGACACCAAGAGCCTCACGCGCGCGGACTACGACGCCACGCGCTCCCGGCACGACGAGGCGCGCGCGCGCGCGGATGCCGCCGCGGCGCAGGTCGAGGTGGCCCGCGCGCGCGTCGAGGGCGCCCGCTCGCAGATCCGCGAAGGCGAGCTGACGCTCGGCGATATCTCGCTGCGCGCGCCGATGGATGCCGTCGTGCTCAAGCGACGGATCGAGGTGGGGTCGCTCGTGGGGGCGGGGGCCGTCGGCTTCGTCGTCGCCGACATCCGCTCGGTGAAGGCCGTCTTCGGCGTCCCCGACATGGTCGTCGCCGGCCTGCGCCTCGGCCAGCCGCTCGCCGTGACGACGGCCGCGCTGCCCGACGAGATCTTCAACGGGCGCATCACCGCCATCGCGCCCTCCGCCGATCCCGCGAGCCGGGTGTTCGACATCGAGGTCACGATCGACAACCGCGGCGGGCGCCTGCGTCCGGGGATGATCGGCGGCGTCATCGTGGGCGGCGGCGCGGCGCCCCGCGCCCAGGCGGTGCTCCCGCTCTCCGCCGTGGTCCGCCCGGCCGCCGGCGCGGACGGCTACGCCGTCTTCGTGGTCGAAGAGGGGGGCGGCCGGCAGACGGCGCGCCTGCGGCGGGTCAAGCTCGGCGACGCGATCGGTAACCGGATCGCCGTGACGGACGGCGTGCGGACCGGCGAGCGCGTCATCGTGGCCGGCGCGGCGCTCACCACCGACGGCGAGGCCGTCCAGATCGTGCCTTGACCACATGGGGGCCCCGATATGGCCCCGGCTATTTCATTAATCGACCGACATGGGGGGCCCCGACATGGCCCCCCAATCCCCCCAAACGCTCGGAGCACCCCGGCAAAGCCGTGGCGCTCCTCGAAAGTCGGAGAGGTTTTTAGTGGCGCACGACAAGGGCGATGCCGAGCACGTCGAGCGGACGCACAATGTCTCGCGCTTCTGTGTCGAGCATCCGCAGATCGCCTGGGTGCTGCTCATCGGCACGTTGCTGTGGGGGATCTTCGGGTACCTCAGCATGCCGCAGCGCAAGGACCCCGACATCGCCGTGCGCCAGGCCGTGGCGCTGGTGCCGTGGCCGGGTGCTGCTGCCGAGCGCATCGAGCAGCTCGTCACCAAGAAGATCGAAGCCAGGATGGCCGAGAACGGCCACGTGCTGAAGATCGAGTCGACCTCGCGGACGGGCATCGCGATCGTCAACGTGGAGCTGGACGAGAAGGTCGAGGACACCCGCAAGCAGTTCGACGACATCGCGCTGCGCTTCGATACGATTCGCGATCTCCCCGAGGGCGCCGGCCCCATCACCTTCATCCGCGACTTCGGCGACACCGCGGCGCTGATGCTGACCGTGGCGAGTCCGCAGACGAGCGAGGTGGACGTGTCGCTGCGGGCCCGCGACGTGCGCGCGGCGATCGAGCGCGCGCGTCAGGGCGTGGGCGAGGGACGCGCCAGCTTCGTCTTCGTCTTCCCCCAGGCCCTGGGCGTCGCCGTCGTGCGGCAGCCCTTCGAGCTGCTCGTCCGCTTCCTGCAGACCCGCGGCCTCGTCAAGGACGTGCGTCGCCTCGAGGGGCCGGAGTTCATCGGGTTCGACGCGCGGACGGAGGCCACCGACGCCGATCTGACCGGCGCCGCCATGACGTTCGTGGTCAACCATCTGCAGGCCTCCGACATCCACCCCGACGCGTGGCTGCCCGCGATCGTCCGCAACCCCGCCGACACGGAACAGCGGCTGCGGGCCGTCGCCGGAGACAAGTACACGTACCGCGAGCTCGACGACTTCACGGACCTCATCGAGAAGACGATCCGGACCGTGCCGTCGGTCTCCAAGGTCGAGCGCGCGGGCGTCCTC
>Ga0137375_10001332_pt1 | contig 28457 bp, 23 predicted proteins | sample SagtaG_24_FD_104936 | JGI IMG/M metagenome (GOLD analysis project Ga0137375, IMG submission 104936) | Vadose zone soil microbial communities from Sagehorn Ranch, Mendocino, California, USA - Sage1_R_113_16 metaG | ecosystem: Environmental > Terrestrial > Soil > Vadose zone | place: USA... | reverse complement strand
AGTCAAGACGCTTGCGGCTGAGGTCCAATCCGACGTACAACATTGCAGGGGCCTCCCTTCGTCTCGTAGAGGACGCACGGAGTTTCACTCCGCGGGAGGCCCTCCTTCATCACATTCGGTCGCGCCGATAGTTGGACTATCGGCGCTCCCTGCGTCCATCCATCGCTTGGTGCTCGCGACCCAGGAACCGGGCAACGCTACCGGCCACATCACTAGATCGACGCGGCGGGTGCGCCGCCGCCGCGCCTGCGGGCACGCTCCTCACGCCACCAGATCAGCTCGTACGCATGGAGCCCGAGCCAGACCGCGGCCACGAGCGCGATCGTGGCGAGCGCCGGGACAGCCACAGCGACCGGCACCAACGCCGCAAACCCAACCGACGCTACGAAGCGGCCCCGGCTCAGCGCCCGCGACACCCGCCACCGGAGCGCGACGTAGGCGAGAAGGTAGAGGGCGGAGCCGCCGCAGAGAGCGACAGCCGGGATCACGTGTAGCTCAGCATCGACGTGCGCGAGCGTCGGCTTCATCGCGAACGCAAAGAGGACGATCCCCGCCACCATCGGCAAGTGCAGATACGTGTATACGTCGCGCGCCAAGGCTGTGCGCTGCTCGCCGCGGCGGTCTGACAAAAGCCGCTGCCTGACGACGTGATCCTCTGAGACTGCGCGAACTCGTCTGCTACGAAAGCGTGTACTCGATCCGCGGCGGCGGCACCGAGACGGTGCCACCGACGGCTGCGGCGAAGACGAGCAGGATCGGGACCGCGCCGCCGCTTACCGCTCCGGCGGCACTCTCCAGCGCCGCAGCGGCGTCGTAAGCGCCGTCCGCGCCCTGCGGGACGACGTGGCTGCCGATGCGGAGCGCGAGCGCCGGCTTCGCCGCCACGGCCCGGTCGCGCGAGAAGAGCCGGTAGGACGGGCGCATGTTCGGGAGCACGGATTCGCGCACAGGATCTCCATCGTCGTCGAGCACGAGCAGCCGCAGCGCCTCGTCCGCGTCCTCGCTGAGCCAGACGGCGCTCCCGCTCGCCGCGCGCAGGAGAAGCCAGTAGCCCCCGGAGCCGAGCACGGTCGGGTCGGAGAAGAACACCGTGGCCCAGCTCTGCGTGCCCGCCGGCCCGAGCTCGACGGTGCCGCGCGCGAGCGCGTTCCCGCCTGGTCGCCCCTCGCGATCCGGCTGCAACTCGACGCGAACCGAGGAAGCGCTCGCGAGTGAAAGTAGCCTGAGCGCGAGCCCGGTTGCTGCGACGGGCCCATCCTGCTCCATAGGGGCGGCAGTCCAGGCGTCGGCGCCGACGTGGAGCCCGCGGCGTGCGGGGGAGCCGTTCGCGACAGGCACACCGTCGGGCACGGCAGGTCTGTCGCCGCGCAGGCTCTCGGTCGCCGTCACCTGCGCGACCGAAGGATGAGCGCCCGACGGCAGCTCCACGGCGAGGACGCGCTCCTCGATCGCGTCCGGCGGGAAACGGAGCACACGCTTGTCTGCCGGTGCGGCGAGCAGCTTCGGGTAGGCGTCGCAGAGGAGGAGCCGGTTCAGCGCCGCGAGCGCATCTCCGGTCGGCGCCGAGGCGAGCCGTCGTTTCGTCTCGTCGCCGAGGGTGACGTCCGCGAAGCGCACGGGCTCGTACAGCGGCCCGGCGTGGACGAGCGCGGTCAGCGCTTCAGCGAGCGCGCCGTCCTCGAGGGTGCCGCGGAGGTAAGCGGAGAGCGGATCGCCGGCCGCCCGAATCGTGGCCGCGAGCGCATCCGCGTCGGTGAGGTCGGCGTCGAGGATCGTGCCGTAGGCGAAGGCTTGGGAGACGAGCGTTGCGTCGACGGCGAAGGCGGTGACGCGGAAGCGGCACTCGGCGTCCGACTCGGCGGCGACCGCGATCCTTCCCGGCGGCGGCGCCGCCCGCGCGTCGGCGAACGCCTGGAGCGCCTTCGCGAGCGCCGCGCCGCCGTGCACAGCCGCACCGGCGTCCCCGGCCGCGAGCCGGCCGGCGGCGTGGAAGAAGAAGGGGTCGGCTGCGCCGGTCGCGGCGTCGGCGAGCGCAAGGCGCGGGTCGGTCGGGTAGCTGCGCAGCGTCACGCCCGCAACGTCTGCAGCGGCGAGCGTGCCGTCCTCGAGCCCGATCACAAAGCGCGCGTCCACGAAGGCCTCCGGCCCGTCGAAGACGGCCGTGCCGCCGACGTTGGTCGTAGCGCTCACTGTCGGGTTGTCGGAGGGCTTCTCGCCGTCGAGCCGGAAGAGCTGGACGACCTTGTGCGGGGCGAGCTTGCCGCTGCCGCTCCCCGAGATTGCGCCCTTCAGCTGCACCGCGTGCACCTCGCGCGGCGCGTCGAGCTCCACGATCACGACGCCGTCGCCGTTCTGCGTCGCCGTGAGCGGGGCTTGCACATCGAGCGGCTCGAAGACCGCCTCGAGCTGCGTCGCCTCGGGGTCGACGAGCAGCGACGCCGTCGGCGGCAGCGCGCCGAGGTCGAGGACGAAGGAGAACCGGAAGTAGGGCAGCGGCTCAGTGACGGCCGTGGTCAGGTCGTGCGGGCCGACGACGGCGAGCGGCATTCCGCCCGCATCCGTGACCTTCGCGCTGACCAAGCTTGCCGACATCAGCTCTCGCCGCGGACGATCGTCTCCTCGACCGCGAGCGCGGCGCGAACGCCGGCCGGACGTACCTGCTGGAGTCCCTGGTAGACGCGGTCGAGCACCGCGGGATCGACCTCGTTTTGCGGCGAGCGCTTCGCGAGCCGGGCCAGGACGCCGAGCCGCCTGCGCGGCCGCCACTCGAAGCCGACGCGTGCCGCCGGCGGGAACGCGAACACCGCCTCGTCGAACTCGCCTGCGTCCGCGTCCGGCGCGGTCTCGTCCCAGCGGCCGGGATCCGGCTCCGGGTCGGACGGGGCGGCGCCGTCGCGCAGCAACCGGCCCTCGACCGTCCAGGCCGGCAGCGCCGCGGGCTCGACGAGCTCCGCCGGCTCGAGCGCGAGGTAGCGCCAGGTCGACTCGCCGACGGGCAGCCGCGGCACCGCCGGAATGCCGCCCGCGACGATTCGCTCGTACCCGGGCGGCTTGCAGCGCAGCCGGAACAGCGTCGCGTCGACGGGCGTCGAGCCCGAGCTCGAGAAGTCAGCCGGGCTCCACGAGTCCAGCAGGTCGGCGCTGACGCCATCCGTGAACTCGAGCGCCTGCACCTCCGGTTCCTCGGCCGTGCGCGGCTCTCCCGCGAACGCGACCCAGTCCGGCACCGGCAGCTCGCGGCCGAATCGCTGCCACACTGCGTCGTCGCGGCGGAAACGCCAGGCGCCGCGCGCGCGGGGAGCCGCGCCGTCCTCATAGAGAGTGTCCGCGCGCCCGAGCTGCTCCCACTCATCTGCCTCCGAGCGGTACTGGAGGATGTCGCGGCCGTCGAAGCGGAAGAGGCCGCGGTCGGTACAGCACCAGAGCAGACCGCGCTCGTCCTCGACGATGGAGTGCACCGTCCCCGGCACGAGGTCGGGGAACGCCTCGAGCTGAGTCCGGAACGCGAGCGGGCCGCGCTGGGAGCGCGCGACGTAGCGCGCGAGCCCCGAGACCGTGCCGATCCAGAGCGAACCGTCGCGGGCGCGCTGCACGCACGTGACCGCCGGTAAGAAAACCTGCTCGTCGGTGGGGAAGCGGCCGGCGACGAGGGTCTGCCACTCGGGGTCGTCGTCGCTCGGGCTCTCGCCGGAGTACCAGTACGCGGCACCCGAGGCAGGCTGGAGCTGGAACAGCCCGCGCTCCGCCCCGGCGAAAACGGCGCCGTTCGAGTCGTCGGCCAGCCCGAGCACCTCGGTCTGCGTCTCGCCCTTCTGAAGGACGAACGGCTCGAAGTTGTCGCCGGCGCCGAGTCGACCGAGGCCGTTCGCCGTACCGACCCAGCGCGTGCCGTCGCGGCCGTGGAGGAACGCGTTGACCCTGACGTCGCCAAGAGACTCGACCGCGTTGGCGACGAACGAGTTCTCTTCGGCAGGGAAACGGCTCATCCGCTTCAGACCGTGCTCGTCGCCGATCAGCAGGTCGATCCCGTCCTCGGCCAGGCAGTGGATCGTGCCGAGCCCCTCGATCGCCTTCGTCCACGCGCTCCCGTCGTGGCGCCAGAGACCGTCCGCGCCGCTCGCCGCGACCGCCACCCAGAGCGCCTGCTCGCCCGTCCGCAGCAATGCGGTGACCTGTCCCGCCGGGCGGCCGTCGGCCGGCGACCACGGTCCCGGCGCCGTCGGGTCGGCCCCCGCTGCACCCGGTTCGCTGTGAGCGACGAGGACGCCGTCGGGGCGTCCGAGCCACGAGGCGTGCGCGGGCCGGACGCGGAGCGTCTTGCCCGGCGGGACCTTCTCGGTGTATGCCAGCCCGAGTGCCGGCTCGAGCGCCTCGGGATCGAACCGCTCGACGAGCGGTGCTCGCGTGTCATCGAGGGGACCGGATCCGTTCGAAGACGCGGCGGCCCGCTCGGCGTCGGTCGGCGCCTGCACGTAGAGGGTGAGCGGGACCGGCGCGACCCCGTCGTTCGTAACCGACCAGTGCATCAGCGGCCCGACCACGTCGACAGGTGTGCCGCTGGTAGTCACGGGCAGGCGAACCGCGGCCAGCGGCGCGCTCTCCTCGATCGTGAACGGCCGGTCCCGACGTTCGAGCGGCGCGTCCAGGTCGACCGGCAGCTGCGCCTCTGTCATCCGCCGGAGCGCGTCGACGGTGGCGAGGCCGTCGGCGTAGAGCGTGACGATCCTCCGGATCCGCTGCCGGTACGCCTCAACGCTCTCGAAGGCGCCGCCGCCGTTGGCGCTCGCGGCCGACTGCCACGGAGAGAGCGAGAGCAGCGAGGCGAGCCGCCCGAGGTCGAGGATGTACGGGAAGTCGAGCACCTCCGGTTCGTCGGCCCTGGGCGGCTCGAGCGGCGGTTCGTGCAGCTCGCGTCCTCGCAGGAAGAACGGGTCGAAGAGTGCGCGGTCGGCGAACGGGAACCAATGCGCCTGCATTACGAGCGCGGAGTCGGTGCCGAGCCGGTCGAGCGCGTCTGCGGCGCCGACGAGCGCCAGAGTGAGCAGGCTCCGGCGCCGCAGCAGGAGCCCGAAGCTCGCGGCCTGGAAGCGGTCCTGGAGCGAGGCGACGGAGTTGCGGACGTCGGCGACGACCGCGGCCTTGGGCACTATTGCGCCGTCCTCGTCCAGGTGGTGCAGCTCCAGCGCCCAGCCGGGGCCCGGGACGGCGCCGTGCGTGAGCCGGATCTCCCGCACCGGCGGCGGCGAGACACCCTTCAGGTCGACGAAGAGTGCGCCGTCGCCCCGCGGGCGGATCGCGAAACGGATGGGATCCGTGCCGCGCACCTCGAGGATGTCCGCGGGGCGGAGCGGACGCGGCTCCGCATCGACGTCGTCGGCATCCGGACGGTAGAGCGACGGCAGCCGGTCGCGAAGCGCCTCGAGCCTACCCAACCGGGACCACCGCCTTGTCCGGCCGGCGCACCGCCGCCTCGGCACCACTGAGCGAGAGCCGTTCGAATGGTGCGAGCGCGTATACGTCCTTATCGGCGGCGAGCAGCTGCGTCAGCCCGGTCTCGAGCGTGAGCGCGAACGTGACCGCATACGGCAACGCCTCATTCACGGTCGACGCGGGCGTCGCCTTGCCCGGCAGCGGCGTGGCTGACAGGAGCTGCGCGAACGAGATCGTCGTGCTGGTGATCGCGCCCGCCGCGTCGTTGGCGTTGTTCAGGGCCGCGATCGCCTCGGTCAGCGCCGCGCGGCCGGCTGCGATGTCCGGCGGCGTCTCGCCGTCGGGATAGCCAATCGTGACGTCGACGAGGGTCGGCAGGTTCGGGTCGGCGATGTGCAGGTCGCCGAGCACCGTCACGTGGTTTTCGAGGGCGAGCTTGCCGCCGTCGACGTCGAGTACGTCCTGCGGCGGACCGCCGTTCTCGACGAGCGTGGCCGCGACGAGGCGAACGTCCTTGACGCCGGGGACGGTGAGCACGAGCCCGACGAGCTGGTTGATGCTCGCGGCTTCTTTCAGCTCCAGGGCCGCGAAGAAGTCGCTGATCTTCTTGCGCACGGCCCGCTGAGCCGCGCGCAGGTCCTGCGTGAGCAGGCCCTGGGCCGTCTCGAGGCGAAGCTCGAGGTTGACCTTGGCGGGCGCTGCCGCGGGGGCGAGCTCGACGGCGATGCCGGCCGGCCGCACGTTCTCGAGGGAGTGGACCAGGCGCTGCTGGAGGTCGGGCGGCATCGACTCGACGTGCGGCGTGATCCGGATCACTCCCGGCGTCGACGTGTCGTCGATCTCGGCCGTGATCCCGGCGCCGCTGATCGCTTGCCTGATCGCCCCGAGCGTCGCACGCTCGCTGCCGTGCAGGACGTTCTTCGCCCGCGTGCGCAGCTCGTCGTCCGTCTCGTCCTGCGCGGCGATCGCGGTCGGAGCGGGATTCGTGACGCGGCCGACGCCCGCGATCGGCACGGGCAGGAGAGTCAGCGCATCCGCCGGCAGCGGGTCGTTCTGCTCGAGATCGCGCGCGACGACGCGGAGCGTCGTTTGCGCCTGGCGCATCGTCACGGACTCGGTCGTCTCGTACTCGACGCTCCCGTCTGCGGTCGCGACGCGTATCCCGGCGGGAATCGTGATCTCGCCGCTCTCGCCGGCTGCGCGCGTGAACTCGATCTCACCACTCGCGCGACCGCCGCGCACGCGCTCGATCCCGAGCAGCGACACGACATTGTCGAGGGCCGAGTTGGTGGCGGTGTCGACGAACGCGGATTGATAGACACCCTCGAGCACGGCGTAGAGGCGCGCGATCTCGAGCGCAGTGGACTCCGCCAGTGTGCGTAGGACACTGCCGACCTGCACGTCGTTGACGTCAGCACGCGCGCCGGCGGGGCGGTAATTGACATAGACGAGCGTGCCCGGATCGGGGTACTGCGCGCCCTTGTTCGGCCAGACCAGCTGTTTGCCGTCGTCGGAGAGGGTGTAGTCGGCGTTCTTACGGAACAGGTGCGGCTGCCCGTCGAGGGTCCCCCAGATGGAGACGATGTCGGACGCCGGCGGCTGCTGCAGGTCGCTCGTGAACGGCGGCAGCGTCGCGCCCGGCGGCGGGAACGGGTGGCTCTCGGCGGCGACGCCGCCGGTGATGGTGGTGAGGAGGCTCTCGAGAACCTCGGGGAAGGTGCGGCGTCGGAAGCTCATGGCGTGAAGGAGAGGGTGAAGGGGCCGATCTCGACCGTCTCCGCGGACGCAACCGGCTTGACCTCGAGCTGAACGTCGACACGGTCGCGCGAGCCCGGAGCAGGCGCGACGTCGCAGCGAATGACCTTCTCGATCCGCGGCTCCTGCGCGAGGCTCTCGAGCACGAAGAGCTTCGTCAGGCTACGCCGCGTCTCGGTGTTGGCGGATCCGATCAGCTCGTGCAGGCGCGAGCCGTACTCCGGATGCCCGAGCTCGGCCAGCTCGCCGCGCGGTGTCAGCAGGCGTGTCGCGACCGCCTGCCCGAGGTTGTCGCGGCCGGTCGTCGTGGCGAGGTCGACTACGGTCCGCGCCCCCTGCGCGACCGCAATCGTGCGCCGCTCCGCCTGGACGCCGTAGACCGGTCGCAGCTGCGCGTGCCGCAGCTCGAGCGCGACGTCGGTGAGGAGGGATGCGTCGTTGGCCAACTCTCAACCTCCGATCAGGACGGTGCCCGCCGCGACCACCTGGCCGATCGGCATGTCGGCAGGATCGTTGCAAGTCAGCGCCGTGTCGCCGTTGCGGGCGGCCGGCTTGCCGTTGATGAGGACGGTGGCGCTTCCGATCAGGATCTGCGCCTTGTTCGACGGAGGCTTCTGGAACGGGCCGCCGGCGGGGACGTGCGCCGGCGTGTTCGTCGCCGTCGAGCCCTGGACGGCCGCCGCCATGCCGCCGACGAAGACGTCGCTCGAGAGCGAGCCGTCGAGGATGCCCACGAACGGGCTCGGGAGCGGCGTGGGGACCGGTCCGCCCGGCGACGGGATCATCACGATGTGCGTATCCGTCGCCAGAACCTGGTCGCCCTGCTTCGCTGCCGGCTGTCCCATCCTCGCCCCCTAGTTCAGGTTCACCGTTGCGCCCTTGAGCGTCAGCTGCCCCTGGGCCTCGATCGAGATCTCCGTCGCCTTCAGCTCGAGCTTCCCGTTGCTCTTGACGGACAGCGCGCCATCCTTACCGATCTCGAGCGTCGCCGAGCCGCCGCCGACGTCGATCTTCACCGCGGGGTCGTCGTCCTGCAGCGTCAGCTCCAGCCCGCTCCCGAGCCTGAGCAGGATCGAGCGCCCGCCGCCGCTCGTGAGCTCGAGGTGGACCGCGTCGGAGTCGCCCGCGCCCGCGGGCAGGTGCAGCACGGCCTTGCCGTCGTCGTTCGCCGGAGGCCGATCCTCGTCGTTGTAGAGGCGGCCGACGATCACGGGCGCGTTCACGTCCCCACCGACGAACTCGACGAGTACGAGCTCGCCGACGGCGGGGATGCTCGCGACTCCGATCTGTCCGGTCGCCACCGGCACCTCGCGAAGGACGAGCTCCGAGTCGCGCAGCTTGACGGTGCAGGCGTAGTTGTCGTCGTCGGAGTCACTCGCATGCGGGTGCTGCTCCTGCACGACGGCAAGCTCGGACGGCCGCACCTGCGCGAGCTCCTCGCGCACGATCCGCTGGATGCTCTCGAACAGGGTGAGCGTCACAGCAGTCCTCCCACGAGCGAGGCGAGCCCGCCGCCCGCCGCGTCGCCGCTGCGGGTCAGCAGGAGCAGCGAGGCGAATCCCTCGCGCTTCGCGTAGCGATGACGGACGCCGCGGACGACGTAGGTGCCGTCGAGCGCGGCGTCGGGGGTCCCCACGACGGCGACGGTCGCGCCGACCGTCGCCTTCGGCGCGCCCGCGACGAGCAGACGCGCGGTCGTCGCGCCGGCTGCCGCCCTCGCGGCGGTCGCTTCCGCCTCGCCGCTCGCCGCGTCCAGGGTGCGGAGCGAGCGGTCGCGCAGGAGGCGCGCCGGGTCGCCGGAGCCGGCCGTGCCGGTGACGCCCGACGGATCCTTGACGAGCCAGCTCCAGGCGGCGTCGCCCTGCGTGCCGGCCGCGCCCTCGCCGACGACCGTGATCGCGCCGGCGACGGGCGGGCATTCGGCCGCGTCCAGCGCGAGGACGTCCTGCGCGAACGTGAAGGTCTGCGCCGGCTCGCCCTCGCTCGCAGGGCCGACGTCGAGCGACCCGTCGGGCGCGAAGCGTGCGAGGAAGCCGCTCTTGGCCGCCAGGTCGCCGACGTGCGTCCACCCGCTGCGGCCGTCGTCGACAACGTAGAAGGGCAAGGTCGCACCGTCCTCGATCGACCCCGGGTCGACCCCTGCCTCGCCCGCGAGGTCGCGGACGATGTCGCCGACCGTGCGCTTCTCGTAGCTTCGGTTCAGGCGCAGTCCGGCGAGCGCGGCGCCCCCGTTCACAGCGGCGATGCGGGTCTCGCCCGAGAGGCTGCGGTGAATCGCGCCAACCGTGCCGGCGAACACGGCCTCGGCGCCGCTGTCGCCGAAGCCCAGCGCGACCGAGCCCGCGTCGCCGAGCGCGACTTCGACACCTCCGCCCGTGGCCAGCACGACGTCGGCCGCGTCGACGGCTGGCGCGACACCGGCCTCGACAGCGACGCTGACGAGAGCGGCGGCCCAGTCGTCGGCGGAGGCGCCGCCGAAGCTCACCTCGAATCCCGGGACGCGCACCGAGGGCGGGGCGGAGCCGCCGAGCAGCGACGAGAGCGTGTCGAGGACCGCGCTCATGCCCGCTCCCGGCGCCGGCAAAGCCGGCGCCTCCGCTCTTTGATGAGCTCCGTCAGGCCTACGCTCATGCCCGCTCCCGGCGCCGGCAAAGCCGGCGCCTCTGCTCTTTGATGAGCTCCGTCAAGCCTACGCTCATGCCCGCTCCCGGCGCCGGCAAAGCCGGCGCCTCCGCTCTTTGATGAGCTCCGTCAAGCCTACGCTCATGCCCGCTCCCGGCGCCGGCAAAGCCGGCGCCTCCGCTCTTTGATGAGCTCCGTCAAGCCTACGCTCATGTCGGCTGAGGCACCCGCTCGTTCTTGGACGAATGGAAGTTGAGGTGGTCAGGCACGCCCGTCGTCGAGAAGAACAAGCTCGCCAGCGAGAACCTCCGGTCGACGTCGGCGAAGACGAAGGGCATCGTGTCGCCGTTGCCGATGAAGTCGTCGGGCACGAGCGTGCCGATCCCGGTGCCCGGGTCGGGGATGACGTGCATGTGCAGGTGGTTCTGGGCGCTGATCCCGGTCGAGCCAGCGAGCATGATCGGCATCCCTTGCTTCACGTGCACGGGGGTCCCTGTCAGGACCGCAGCCTTGGACCCCGAGCCCGTCCGCGGCGGCGGCGTCAGGCTGTTGATCGCGAGCGCGGTCGTGACGCTCCCCTTGCGCCCGTGCCCGTAGACCGCGATCGTCCCCACCGGGACTCCGCCCGGGCCGAGGTCGAAGTTCTGGTCGATCGGCCGCGGGTCGCCGTCGTCGTCGACGTCGTGCCTGATCGCGATGAAGTTCCAGCTGATCGGGTCCCCCATCGTGTCGTTCTCGACGTCCTCCCACCAGGCGACGATCGTCCCCGGCCGCGAGGCGAGGATCTCGACGTCCTGGTCGAGCGAGAAGTCGTAGGCGTATGTCTGTCCGCCGTTCCGGAAGTTGTGGCTGACGAGTCCCTGGTTCCCCTGCGGGACGTACACGGCGTGGCCCGGCGCGTACGGCAGCTTGTAAGGCGAGGTCGAGTTCTCGACCTTCACGCGCGGTGTGCCCGTGCCGAAGTTCGTGTAGCCCATGAAGTCGGGCCCGCCGTACGGGTTGTACTCGCCGTCCGAGGTCTTGCCCTCACGTGACTGGTAGAGCGAGGGGACGAACGTGAGGTGGGTGCGGATGAGGATGCGCGCGAGCTGGCGCGGGATCATGCGGAAGTCACGGGTCCCGGCCATCAGGTCGGTGACGAGGACCGCGAGCGCGATCCCGAGCAGCCCGAACGCCGTGTTGATGACCGTTGCCCAGAGGAGAAAGATCTTCAGCGCCTGGCTGCCCGACGCGAACGGCTGCTGGTAGTCCTTCTTCGGGAAGACCGCGTTCATGATGTAGTCCATCCCGAGGACCGCCAGATCGGTCGGCGCGTCGATCTTGTACGAGTTCAGCGGCCGGTTGTCCGGGCCGGAGTCAGGCGCGCCGGAGGGCCCGTCGTAGTTCCGAAGCGTGATCCCGGTGAGCAGCGTGTCGCGAACGAGGTCCGCGACCCCCTTGTAGATGTACATCTCGAAGAGGTCGGGGATGAGCAGCGTGCCGGCCCACATCTTCGCGCAGTTCCCGACGCTCGCCTTGGAGTGAATCCCTTCGAAGGACGTGATGAGCGTGAGCCCGATGCGCAGCACCAGCAGCTCGAACCAGAAGTTCACCGGCTCGCGCGCAGCGAGCTTGTAGATCCCGATGCCGGTGTGGGTGCCCGCATTGATCGAGTTGGACATGTAGTCGCCCTCTTCGAGCGAGACGAGGTGGAGCACGAGCTCGATCGCGTTCGAGACGACAGCGGTGACGTAAGCCCAGGTCTCGAGGGTGCCCGGCTCGCAGCGCTTGAAGGTGAACGTGCCGTCGTTCGTCGTGAAGAGCGAGAGGGCGGCCGGGTCGGAGCCGCGCACGTCCTCGTCGCGGCACCAGCTGGCGTACCAGCAGTAGGGCGGCTCCTCGGACGGCGTTGCGACGGCGCCGGCGCCGACGCTCGTCGCTCCGAAGCCGGTGAACGGGACGACGTGGAGCAGGTCCCGGCCGACCCCTACCGCGTCCGTCAACGCGTTTCCCGCGGCCGCGATTCGCTGCGCGGCCTCCGGCGTGTGGCTCTGCTCGATCAGCTCGAAGAGACGTTCCGCCATCCGCTCGGGATCGAGCGCCGGGAAGTCGAGCGGGCCATCGAGCCGCCGCCGCTGACGGCGGAGCAGCGCGACGACTTGGAGCCGGTTGCGGCGGAGCTCGGGGTCGGACTCCGGCGGCGCCTGTGCCAGGTGGTGCGCGACGTCCTCGAGCAGCGCGAGCGCCTCCTGCTCGAGGAAATCCGGGCCGAGCTTGAGGTCTTGCTCGAGGATCTCCACCAGCGCGTTTAGCTCCGCGCGCAGATGCTCCATCGTCAGGGCCTCGGCCGCCTTCGTGAGCAGGCCGAGCAGCTGCTTGGCCGCGGCGACTGCGCTGTCCGCGTCGTGAATCGCCCCGACGGAGCCCGTCAGCCCGTCCAGGCCGGAGACGAGCCCGCCGAGCCGCTGCTCGAGCTTCTGCACGGCCGCGTCGAGGCCGCTCTCGATCCGCGCGACGAAGCGCTGCGCGGCTCCCTCGCACGCCTGCTCGAGGAGCTGGAGGATCTGGCCGCCGTTCGCGGCGTCGTACGAGAGGCGGACGGCGAGTGCAATGGCGTCGTCGTAGATCGGGCCGCCGTCGTGCGCGGCCGCCGTCCGACGCACGCGCTGCGGCTGGAGCAGGACGGCACCCACGCTCATAGAGACACACTCCCGCTCGCACCCGACCCTGCGCCTGCCGGGATCGCATTGCGCATCTCGCTGTACGCGTCGTCGACGCGGCCGAGCTGCGTGCCGAGCTCCTCGTCGAGCGCCTGGAGCCGGTCGACGATCGTCTGCAACAGGGGCGCGACGTCGAATGCGTCGAGCAGCGGCAGCACGTCTTGCTCGAACACCGGCTGCACCGCGTCGACGACGAGCTTCTTCGGGTCGAGCGCCTTCAGCTTCTCGATCACCTCTGCGTAGTCCGCGTCGAGCTTCGCCACGTCGGCAGGCGGGATCGCCTGGTCGAGGTCGAGCGCGCCGAGCAGCTCGTCGAACGCGTCCTCGACGGCTTGCGCCAGCTTGGCGGGGTCGAGCGCGGCGATCTTCGCGCGAACGTCTGCGTACACCTCGTCGATGCCCTGCGTGACGACGCTGAAGTCGACGGCGTGCAGTCGCGACACAAGCTCCTCCAGAGCATCCTTGATCCCGCCGAGCGAGTTGGGGCCGGTGAGGAGCGCCGCGACCTTGGCGTCGAGATCGTCGACGAGGCGCTTGACCTGGCCCACGATCCCGTCGAAGCCCTTGGCCACGGGCGCGGCGAGCGAAAACAGAGCCGCGAGCGAATCGACGAACCGCTGCTCGACGACGGCGCGGACCGCCTGCGCCGCATCGGCCGTGCCCAGGTCGTGCAGGTCGGCGAGCGCGCCGTCGGGTCCGTGCAGCGCCTGGTCCCACGTCTCGTCCAGGACGGCGTGAACGGCCGCCTTCGCCGACTCGGCCGCCTCGCGCAGCGCTTTGAGCCCTTCGAAGGGAGCGCCGAATGCCGGCTTGAGCGGGTCGAAGCGGTCGAGGAGCGTCGCGATCGCCGTCTTCTGCACCGAGTCGGGGAGCGCGGCGAGCTTCTGACGGGAGACCGCGTGGTGGGCCTGCGCGAGCGTGCCGAGCCGCTTGTGCGGGTCGAGGGTCGTGAGCGCTGCGAGCGGCGGGTCGAGCCCCGCGTCGGCCAGCCCGCCGAGCGCGGCCGCGGTGGTCGACCCGACCGCGTCGCCGAGGGCTGCAAGCGACGCCTTCACGGATGGTGTCGACGCCGCGCCGTCGACCTTCGTCAGGATCGGCTCGAGCCACGCATCGAGCCCCGCGTGTGCGTCCGCGATCGCGGCGAGCAGCTCGTGCGCGTGCTGGAGCACCGCCAGCGCGTCGTCGCCGATGGCCGTGGCCTGCTGGACGCGTGAGAGCACCGCGTCGAGCGCATCGAAGACGGACTGCACGGGCAGCGCGTCGAGCACGGTGTCGATCGCCTGCGAGACCGCGTCCTGGAGAGGCTTGATCAGCTCGTCCGGCTTGAGGCTGTCGTACGCGTCGAGCAGGTCGTGGAACGGCTGCTCCAGGGGCGCGAGCAGCGACGCCGGGTCGATCTGATCCTTCAGCCGGTCCTTGAGCGCGTCGAGCTGCTCGTGCACCGGGTCCAACAGCTGGCTCGGGTGGAACTGGCCGAGATCGTCGAGCAGCGCCTCGTAGCTCTTCGAGAGGTCGTCGCCGACGAGGGAGGCCGGCTCGAAATGCTTGATCTGGTCGACCACCTTCTCCGGTTCGCCCTGGACCGCTTTGACGAGCGGAACGGGACCGCCCTCGACGAGGTCCTTGAAGCCCGAGACGAGCGGGTCGGTGATCGGCTTCAGGTCGCTCGGCAGGACCGAAAGCGCCGAGGAGAGCGCTCCCTGGAGAGGCCCCGGCAGCGACGCGGCGTCGATGGCCTTCAGCGCCTGCTCGACGCCCTGGATGTCCTTGATCACCTCGTCCGCGACCGGCTCGAACGAGACCTGCTGCAGGGCGTCGCTCGTCTTCTGCAGACCTTGCTTGACCTCGGCGATCGCGCTCGCGATCTCCGAGCCGTTGAGGACGCCGGTGAGTGCGTCGAGCACGTCGTGCAGTGCGGCGACGACATCGGCGGGATCGAACGCGTCGACGGCGGTGTCGAGCGCTCCCACCGCCTCATCCAGTGCGTTCTTGACCGGCGCAAAGAGCGTCGTCAGCTCGCCCACCAGCTGGTTGGCAAAGCCCTGGATCGAGGACTGGAGGTCGCCCGTGATCGCACTCACGTCGACCGAGTCGACGAGCGACTCCACCTCCCGGAACGCGTCCTGGACCGCGAGGGTCGCCTCGGTCAGCGCCTCTTCGAAGGCATCGAGCCCGCTGCGGGCACCGCCGGCGACGGTCGTCAACGGCCCCTCGATCGCGCTCAGGTCGAGCTTGTCGACGATGTCCTGGAACCAGCCGACGAACGTGCCGAGCCAGTCCGTCAGGCCGGAGAGGCCGTCGACCGCGGTCAGGCTCTGGACCTTCGACGACGCCTCGTCGAGCATGCCGGTGCCGGGTGGCGATGTGAGACCGGACACGACGAGCCCGATCTGGTCCTCGAGCTCCCCGGGGAGCGCCTGGAGGGCGGCGCGAACCTCCGGGAGCTCGGCCAGCACCTCGGAATCGAACGTCGTGCGGAGCGTGTCGTACTGGTCGAGGAGCCCGTTCGCCGCCGAGACCGCCGCTCCGGTGCCGCTGAGGTCGCCGGCGTTCACCGCCGTGCGGAGCTCGCCGAGGCGGGCGGTCAGGCCGTCGGCGATCGAGGCGAGCGCATCGGCCTGGAGCTTGTCGGCCACGCCCCCGAGAACCACCGTCGCGCCGGCGAGGCCTGCATCGCGCCGCGCCGCGACGAACGATGCGGCGTCGTCGAGCGACTGCTTCAACGAGGTCCGTACGGCTGTCGGCGACTTCGCCTGCCAGTCGAAGAGCGTTGCGAGCGGATCGGCGAGGTCGTCGAGCAGCGGCACGAAGTGCGGGACCATCCGATCCCGGTCGTCCCAGGCCGTCGCTTTGTGCAGCAGGTCGAGTACGCCGGCCGTGTCGGGCTTGCTCGGCGCCGCCTCGAGCACGCCGCGGATCTGCGTCAATCCGGCGGCCGCGGGCGGCGGCCCCGCCGGCTGGGCGGGCGGCGGTCCCGCCGGCGGCGCAGGCGGCGGCGCGCCGCCCGCGGCCGGTGCGGAGCCGTTTCCGGCGACGCCGAGACCGCGGAGGTCGAGCTGCGTCAGCCGCTCGAGCGCGTCGACGGCCCCAAGCGCCGCGCCGAGCGCATGCTCGAGCTCGTCCGAGAGCGAGGAGGCGATCGTGGTGAGCGCCGTTGCCGGACCGGCCGAAGCCGAAGCGAACGACGGGATGGCGCTCTTCATGTCGCCGAGCTTTCCGATGATCCCGCCGCCGAGGGAAAGGTCCGGGAGCGGCAGCTCGTCGAGCGCCGAAGCAAAGTCGCCGATCGCCTCCGGGGGATGCGACGCGAGCGAGGTGAGCGTCGAGGCGACGGTGCCGAGACTGCCTGTCTGCGAGGCCAGCTTGGACGCCACCTCGTTGCCGGAGAGCGCCGACTCGAGCTGCTCGAAGATCGTCGCCATCCCTACGCTCCCGATCCGAAGATCGACCCCAGGCTGCCGCCGACGTCTCCGAGCCCGCCAACTGCCTTAGTCACGTCTCCGAGCGCGCCCGCCAGCGGCTTGGTCGGGTCGCCGAAGTCCGGGATGCTGCCGAGCGCGTCGATCGCGTCGAGCGCTCCGGTGACCGTGTCGAGGAAGCCGCCGGCCTCGTCGAGCAGGCTCGTGTCGAGCCCGCCGAACGGATCGGGCGGCGGCGGAGGCGGCGGACTCTCGCGGACGGAGATCACATAGGCGATCTCGTCCGGCCTGGCTGCGCTCTGCTCGAAGCGCAGCGTCTCGATCACGACGTATTGCACCTCCGTCGCAGTGAGGATGTCGGCGACGAAGGTGACAGGCTCGCCCGCCTTGAACTTGCCGCGCACCTCGTCGAGGAAGGCGTCGCGGTCCTCGTCGCCGTAGAGGCTGCCGCTGATCACGACGTGCGTCGGCGCCGCGTTCAGATCCTGGTAGAGGCTCGCGCCGCCCGGGATCGCAAGCTCGACGAGCTCTCGCCGCTCGAGCGAGCCGATCGACTCGATGTGAGGGATCTCCCAGTCCCCGAGCAGCGGCTTGACCTTCACGAGAGATCGACTCCGTGGCGGCGAGCCTGCTCGACGAGCGCCTCGTTCACGAGCCAGGCGAGGTCGACGTGCGCCGTTGCCCCGGTCGCCTGAACGACGGGCGTCGTCCGGTTCCCGTCCTCGCGGGTGGCGCGGGCTCGTGGGGCCGGAGCGAGGCTCGCCGAGCCGGGCGCAGCCTGCGTGCGGTCGAGCGCGCGGGCGACCGCCTCCTCGCCTGCGGAGCGCTGCCGCAGGACCGGGCTCTCCGGCTCAGCGGCCAGAGCGGCGGGCGCGGGCGCCACGGCAGCGAGTGCCGTCTCGGCGAGCTCCCCGAGCAGCAAGGCGCCGGCGAGTCCCTGCGCAGCCGCAACGGCGGCCTCGCGCCGGCCCGTCACCACCGCTTCGGCGGGGCTGCGGGCTGCGAGGTCGGCGAGAGGCGAGCCTTCGCCGGCGACAGGCGGCGCCGAAGGCGCGGCGCGCCGGCGACGAGTGTCGGGAGCCGCACGTTCGACGGACTTCTCTCCTGCGGAGCGTTGCGGCACGAGAGGGGTTCCGCGTTCAGTGAGCGCCGGTTCCACCGCGGCGAGCGCCGTCTCGGCGAGCTCCTCGAGCAGCGAGGCGTCGGCGGCGGGGCCGTGCGCGGCCGCGACGGCAGTCCCGCCCGTACCCGGCGCGACGGCTTCGGCGAGGCTGCGCGTCGTGAGGTCTGCAAAGAACGCGTCTCCGCCTGTGGCGGCGGGAAGCGGCGTATCCTCCGGAGACCGCCGGCGCGAGCGGTCGCCGCCGCGGCCCGCCGGGCCGTCCGCGGGAGCGACAGCTTCCAGGGCCGCATCCGCGAGGCGGCCGAGGAGCGAGGTGCCGGGCGCGCTCGCCGCGGCGGCTGCGGGCGTGCCCGCGACGGATGCCGGGATGCCGGCACCCGCCGCGAGCTCCGCGACGGCCACGTCCGCCGCCGGCTGGGGAGGCGTGGGCGATTCCGGAGCGAGGCGGCCGGTAGCGGGCCGGGCCGCCGCGGGAGTCCGGGCCGACCGGTGACCGCCGGCCCGCCCCGAGGGCTCGTCGGCGAGCGCTGTGCCTTCGGCTGGATTCGTAGCCAGCGCCCCGAACGGCGCCACGTCGAGCAGTCCGAGATCGAGCTTCAGCGCCGCCGGCAGCCGCTCGGCGGCCCGGAGCAGCGCCTCGAGCGGCGCGAGCGACCCGGCGAGAGCGACGACCGCGAGCCGAAAGGGCCGCACGGCGGCGCGGACGCCGGCGTCAGCGGCGGACGGGCCGGGGTCGCTCACTGAGCATCTTCAGGTGGAGCAGGATCTGGCCGAGCGTGAGCTCGCCGACCTCCTGCGGCGTCCAACCGAACTCCTCCGCGAGCACGAACGTCGCCTTCGCGAGCGGCGCGTCGACCGCCTGTGCGATCTCCGCGGCGCTCGCGGAGACGCCGCTGAGCTCGTTCACGCGCTCGAGCAGGAACTGGAGCAGCCCGACGTGCATCGTCGTCAGCTGTGCGATCGTCAGCTCCGGTTCGACGAGCGCACAGTGCACCATCAGCGTCGCCGTCAGCGAGTCGCTCTCCTTCGCCGCGTGCACGATCGTCTGCAGGTCGGCGACCGTGAGCGGCCGCAGCCGCACGGTCGCCGGGAGCTCCGCCCCCGCCGAGGCGCCGTCGCCCGGCCGCAGCACGTGCGACGGCACCTCGACCTCGAAGGTGAGGCCGCTGCCGGCGAGGAGGTCTTCGGCGGAGAGCGTCACTGCGGCTCGTCCCCCACGTCAATGAACAAGGCGTGGAAGTCGACGTGCTCGCGAACGACGTCGTCCTGCGGCAAGTCGTACGTCCAGTTCTCGATCTTGACGTCGTGGAGCGTCGCCGTGCTGCGCACCCCCGGCGCGGCCGCGTTCTCGAGCAGCAGCGTCATGTTGAACGACGGCTGCAGGAAGCCGCCCACCGGCGGTGCGGCGGCCGCCTCCCCGAGCAGCAGCTTCAGCAGGGCGCCGTTGATGTACGCCCGGCCGATCGAGCCGGTGATCGAGATGTTCCCGGCACGGAGCTGCGTCGGATAGCGCTTGCCGAGCTCGTTGAAGACGTGGATCTCGGACTTCACCTCGATGTGCACGTCCTCGACGCGACCGACGTTGATGAGGTCGTACGGCCCGATCACCAGGGCCTGCGCCGTGTCACCCTCCTTGCCCTGCGGCACCGAGAGCGTCAGCGACCCGTCGGCGCCCGTGTAGATAGCAGTATTCGCAGCCATGAGCGCCTCCTAGCTCAGGGTCAGGGTGACGGGGATGAACGTGATCGAGAACGTCGGCTGCATGAGCACGTTCACCATCGCGCGGCCGGCGATCTCGTCCTGACGCGTCGCCGTGACCGACAGGTCGTACGCTACGAGAGCCTCGTCGGCGACCATCCCTGTCAGGAAGCCGTTGATCGCGCCGTTCAGAGCCTTGCGTACACGCTGGTTGTTCAGCCGGCCGACGAAGGGGGCCGCGACCTGGCGGATCCCACCCTTGACGAAGTCGGTGATCCGCCGCGTCGTGATCTCCTTGAACGGCCCCGAGTCGCTCGTGAGACCGCGGACGACGCGCACGCCGCCCCGCTCCTCGAGCACGAGGACGCGCGACTTCAGCAGGTCGACCTCTTCGCCGTAGGTGAACCGCTGCGAGAGCCGCGTCACGCCTGGGATCACCTTGTTCGTGGGGCTCGTCTGCACCGACAGCGAGCTGATCAGCCCCGCGACCGCGGCGGCCGTGTACGTGCCGGGCAGCGTTACGAGATCCTTCTCGGCCGCATCGAAGGTCTCGATTCCCGGCGCACAGAAGATGATCCGGTCGTTGTCGGGAACCTGACCTTTGATGTCGTCGACCGCGTCGCCATCCGAGCCGATCACGGCGATCAGGTCCTTGTTGTTGTTCTCTGCCTGCTCGACGATCGGCCCAAGCACGGAGACCGCGTCGGACGTCGAGAGCTCCGGCGCGACCAGGATGTTGACGTCGTCCTTGATCACGGCCTCGAACGCGGCGGTGAAGTCGGCGCTGTCCGCGTCTGCGGCAAGCGCGTGGGCGAAGACGACTCCCGCCCCATTGCGGTAGGCAATCTCGGTCGCTCGCGTCAGGTTGAGCGAGCCCGCACCGTCGGCGAACTTGTCGTACGCGCCGAAGGCCGCCACCGCCTCGGCGTAGCCCGACAGCAGCTCGGTGCGCGAGGGAACGGTGCCGGCCGTGCCGACGATGCCGATGTTCCCCGTCGACACCGCCGCCCCGCCGAGGAGCGCCTCGGCCCGAACCTGCACGTACGTGCCGGGAACGACGAGGCTATCGAGTGCAAATGTCTCTGCCATTCAGGATCCTTTCTGCGGTCGAAGAAGGGCGTGCGGGTGTGCGCCAGGTCACACCTCCGTGAGCTCGATGGAGTAGAAGCGGGCCTGCGGGTTGCGGACGCTCATGAAGCCGACGCGGCCCGGGCCGAGCAGCGCACTCTCGACGCCCTGGAGGGCGGGTGCGCCGTCGAGTGAGAGCTTGATCTCGTCACCGCGGGCGACGACCTTCACGACGTAGACGCGGCCGACGGTGTAGCCAGTTGCCGCGTCGAGCGCGATCTGGCTGAAGCTGCCGGCGAGCTTCCTAGCAAGCAGCCGGTAGCCCTTCGCCTGGTTCATCAGGAAGAAGCAGAAGTTGTCTGCGTCGCGGTAGCGGAAGACGAGACCGATCCCCTCGTCGGAGTCCGACGAGAGCTCGGCGCGCAGGATCAGATCCTGCACGAGCGGCCGGCTCGGCGTCTGCCGCAGCACGAGGTAGGTGCCCGGCTTGTTGGCGTTCACGGCGGTCGTTCCGCCGGAGATCGCGGCCTGTTGCTCGAGCCGCTGCTCTGTCGCCACGTACGCCCAATGCGACGGCGCATTCGTCGTAGCGAGCGGGTCGTCCACGACCTCGAACGCATCGAGCGGGTCGTCGTCGAACGCCGACGAGATCAGCACGTGCGGCTCGTTCTCACCGGTCAGCTCGAGGTCGAGAGGCACCTCCGCGATGACCCCGCCGCCCTCCGCCGGCTCCTTCAGAAACTCGTAGGCGATCGCGAAGCTGACTGCCTGCGACGCGTTCTCTGTCGGCTCCGGCGGCGGCGTCTTGTCGCCGAGCTCGTCGAGCTCGAGCCGGAGGATGCCCGCCGCTCGCAGATCATCTCGGCCGGCGCCGACGAGCGCACGCGTCACCGTCCCGACGGCCGCGTCGAGGCCGGCGAGCGACGCTGCCTTGACCTCGACGAGCGCTTTCACCTCGAGAAAGCGACCGACGACATCCCCGTCCGGCTCGACGTGCGGCCCGACGTAGCCGCCGAGGCCGGTTGGGCGGATCCGGACTGGGTTGATCGTCAGCCCGGGGGCGAGCGCCGGGTCCTCTGCCGGCGGCAGGAGCGAGCCGAGCGCGTCGGCGAGCCCCGTGAACGCCTCCTCGGCGACAGGGTCCATCTACTCGGACCGCCGCGCGGCGGCGCGGATCGTGTCGATGATCTGGGCGAGCGAGACCTCTCCGATCTCGTGCTCGTGCAGCTCGTACAACGACGCGCGTCCGGCGTCGGGGTCGAGCTCGAGCACCCGCACGCGTGCGCACTCGGCGAGCAAAGTCCTCCCCGCTGACGGGCTCTGCGCCGAAGGGACACCGCAGACGACGAAGTCGGGCGGGGGCGAGTCGCGGTCGACGACCTCCATGTCGGGCTGCGAGCGGACCGCCAGCTCGATCAGCTCTCGCACGAGGCGCGGCATCTCGAGCATGCGGATGCGGATTGGACCCAAGAATCCATTCCCCGGCGCGAGAGTCTGGACTCCCGGCGGCATGCGCTCAATGGAGCGAAAGGCATAACTTGGATCCAGCGCCGGATGCACGCTGGGTGGGGCCGAAGGATCTAGTTCCTCACCGCGAGGCCGGCGTGCGCAGGAGCGCCGCCGCCTCGCCGCGGCGACTTACCTGAAGCTTCCCGAGGATCGTGTGGACGTGGTTCTTCACGGTCGGGAGCTCGATCGAGAGCCGCCGGGCGATCTCCTTGTTGGAGAGACCCTCATCGATCAGGGCCACGATCTCGCGCTGGCGGCGGGTGAGAGCCCTGCTTGCGTGATCACCGCGCGGATCCTCCGCCAGCGACGCCACCCTCCGCAGCAGGCTCGCGACCATCCGAGGCGAGCAGAGGGTCTCGCCTGCCGCCGCCGACGCGACCGCCTCGCGGAGGTCGTCGACCGACGCGTCCCGCGTGACCCAGCCGGCGATCCCCGCTTCCGCCAGCGGCAGCACGTCTGCCTCCTCCTCCGAGATTCCGAGGGCGACGACCCTCGCCTCGGGCGCCTGTACGCGAATCGCACGGACGAGTGCAGGCGCGTCCGCCGGGCCGGCTTCCACGAGCACGACGTCCGGCGCCGCTCCGCCGAGCTGCTGGAGCGCAGCGGCACCGTCGGCCGCGGCGCCGACGACGCGGAAACGATCGTCGTCCGCGAGGGCCGCAGCGACGCCCTCGCGGTAGAGCCGGACGCCGCCGAGCACGAAGACCTGGACGGTGACGGCATGGCACGAGGAGCCACGTTTCGAAGCTGAGTTCGCCGCAGCAGTATGAGCGAGGCGAGACATCGAGCCTCCTCCGCTGCCGATCGTTCGATCGACCCTGACAGCGCGACGCGCGGCTGTCAATCTCGATTTCCCCCGGCAGCCGAAGCGAACGACCCTGCGCCCCTGAATGTCATCACGCCCCTCTAGCACCGGGTTCTGCACCCCGCACGCTTGACACTCGTCGGAAAGCGGTGGTATGTGTCCCTCACCCGTCAGTCGCGCAACCGAAAGGCAAGACTTGAACCGCCGGTTTCGAGTCGTTGCTGCGGCAGCTTCTCGTTCGAAGAGCGCACGGGTGCCTGCGCCGTGAAACGCGATGCGTCCCGACGCACATGACCGACAACGAATGTGTAGACGACGGTGAGGGGTGAAGACGTGAGTGACCTCGTCGAGAGAATCGGTAACAAGATCCCGGGACAGCTCGTTCGCTCCGAGGATTGGGACATGCTCGTCGAAGCGGTCGACGCGACGAACACGCGCATCGACGACCTTGTGCAGAGCTCCTGCACCGTGCACGCCGATCCAGGCGACGATCTGCAGCAGGCGATCGCGGCGCTGCCGGAGACCGGAGGTGAGCTATGCCTCTCGGCGGGCGTCTTCTCGCTCGCCGCTACCGTCCTCGTCAAGGATCGCCGCCGCGTAGTCGTGAACGGAGCCGGTCCCGCGACGGTGCTCCGCTGCCCGACGAGCGAGACCGTTCTGACCTTCGAGGCCTGCCGGGAGGTCGAGGTGCGGAACCTGCGCATCGAGGGCGGGTCGGCCGGTGCTGGGCAGACGGCCGAGCACCTGAACGGCGCACTCACGTTCGCCGCGTCGACCGACATCGTCGTCTCGGCGTGCACGCTTTCCTGTCCGGACGCCGCTCGGCGTGCGCAGGCGTGCCTGCTGGTCCGCGGCGCGGGCGGCCCGGAGCCCGACCGGGTGCGGGTAGAGCGTTGCGAGCTCGAGGTGGGCGCGTGGCAGACCGGCATGCTTCTCATCGACGTCGCCCGCGCGGCTGTCGTCGGCAACCGCGTCCGGCTCCCGCACGCGGCCGGCCCGGACGCCGTCGGACAAGGAATCGTCGTGGCCGGATCGCGTATCGGTACGATCCAGCTCCTCGACAACGTCGTCGAGGACGCCGTTCAGGGAATTCACGTGGGCGTCGCGCGCGGCGGATCGGCGGACGCCGTCGTGCTCGACCGAAACATCGTCCACGCGTTCGTGCCGGCCGGCTATCGGCGCGATCGCCATGCCGTCTTCGTCGGCAACGCGACAAGCGTTCAAATCTCCGGGACAGTCGCGACGCTGCGCCGGACGGCCCCGGCCGAAGGCGAGCTGGTGACGCCGGTGGAGGCGATCCGGATCCACGGAGCGTTCGGCCCGTTCGTCGTGGTCCGCGACACGAGCGCGCGCAACTTCTCCGTCGGCGTGCGCATCGTGCCGCTGCTCGCTCCGAGCTCCGCGACCTGGGTCGTTGCCGACACGATGGCCGACGGCGCGGCGATGGGCGCCGACGTGCCGGAGAGCGTCGAACAGCAGCGCAACCGGCCCGAGCCGCCCGTTCGGCGCGTCGGTCCCCCGGCGCGGATCGTGCTGACGCCGGCGGTCGTAGCCGGCCCGGTCGGAACGGAGCAACGTGTCACCGCGACCGTGCGCGACATCGCCGGCCTCACCGTCCCGGCGGTCAGCGTCCGCTTCGCCGTGACCGGGGCGAATCCGACGGCGGTGGCCACGGCTGTCGACACCGACGAGAACGGCATCGCGTCGTTCGAGTTCACGGGAACGGCTGCAGGAACCGACACGGTCACGGCCTACGCGGACACGAACCGCAATGCTCAGCAGGACGTCGGCGAGCCGTTCGCGTCCGCTACACGGACGCAGATCGCAGCCCAGCCGGCCGCAGTGACGTTCGAGCAGGCCTCGGTCCCGGCGACGGTCAACACGCCGGCAAAGCTCGCGGCCGTCGTCCGCGATGCCGCCGGGAACCCGATCCGCAGCGTCAGCGTGCGCTTCAGCGTCTCAGGCGCGAACACGGTCACCGAGACCGCAGTGACAACCGACGACGACGGTCGCGCCGCCTTCTCCTACACCGGCACGCATGTCGGCACTGACACGGTTACCGCCGCCGTCGGCAGCGGCGCGGCGCAGCGGACGGGCACCGCGATCGTCACCTACCTTGCGCCCGTTCCGGCGCGCGTCGTCGTCGCTCCAGCGGAGCACTTCAGCTTTCGCGGCGCGCAGCACTGCGTCACGGCCACGGTCACCGACCCGGCGGGAACCCCGATCGCCGGCGCCACGATCGTGTTCGTCGTAACCGGCATAAACCACGGCAGCGCGACACTGACGACGGATGCGCAGGGGCGAGCGCAGTTCTGCTACACGGGCACGAACGCGGGCACCGACCGGATCACCGCGTTCGCCGACGTAAACAAGAACGGCATTCAGGACGTCGGCGAGCCGTTCGCCGTCGCCTCGCAGACGTATTACGCGCCCGAGCCAACACGCGTGATAGTGCCGACCGTCGTCGGCGCCACCCGAACCGCGGCGGTGTCGGCGTTGACGAAGGCGGGGCTGGCGGTCGGGAGGGTGACGACGCTCGCGGATCCGCGGCGCAGCTCTACTCGAGGCGTCTACACGGGCCCGTTCGTCGTCGACCAGAACCCGGATGCGGGAGCGCGTGTCGTGCAGGGAAGCGCCGTGAACCTGACGCTCCAGCGCGAGTTCGAGGAGCTCGGATTCGTGAAGTTCGAGGTGCCGTAAGTCCGGTCCGGAACGTGGCCGCCCGGATGCTTGACGTTTTCCAGATTCGCGCTAGTCTCGCTTGCGGCCCTGGAGTCACGTGTGGTTGCGCCGGGCGTGCCAACCCGGACCTCGTCCGGACCGGCCGATCGTCACGCGGTGGAGGGCCTCAAAGCCGGCCTACGTCGGAAAGGGTCGGAGGTGGGCCACCGCCCACCCCCGGACGCCCCGGAAGGCCAAGCCGGCCGTAGGGCCCGAAGCCGTAGAGAAGCTACGCGCCTGGAGGGTTCGACTCCCGACTCCAGGGCCATACCCGGAGCTCGCAGCGTCTCACGCTGCTGCGAGCTATCATTCGGTCGACGCTGGTCCCTACGTGTGGTTGCGCCGGGCCTCTTAGCTCGGACGGGTTCGACTCCCGTTCCAGCGTCACTTTTGACGGCGGTCACCGGGCCGCTGTGTGTTCGCCTGTGGGGTCGCTGCCGATCGCTGCACTGCTGAGCTGATCAGCTTCGGCTGAGATGGAGCAGATTCAGATCACGGGTGCAGCAGGTAGAAACGCCAGAAGTCGTTCTCGATGGGAAGCACCGCGCAGCTCGAGAATCCGGCTTCGGCTGCGTAACGGCGGACCGTGTCGGCGCGGATCACGGTGCCTGTCCCCGCGGCACCCTCGCCGACCATCCCGACCGGCAGGCAGTGGAAGACGCTGAAGCCGTAACAAAGACGCTCGACGTCACCGGCCGGCGCAGTAAACGTGTCCTCGGTGCGCTCGTCGCCGATGAACACGAGTCCCCCGTCGGCGAGCAGGCCTCGCGCGGCGCGCAGTACGTCGACCGGGTACGACATGTCGTGCAGCGCCTCGAAGATCGTCACAAGGTCGTACCGGCCGGCAAGCTCGGCGGCGGCGGCATCGCGTTCGTGGAACGTGACGCGTTCCTCGACGCCGCTCCCGGCGAGGTTCTCGCGCGCACGTTCGATCGAGGCGCGATCGGAGTCGATTCCCTCAACCCGTATCTTCGGGTACGCACGCGCCATCTCGATGCTCGAGCGGCCTTGGCCGCACGCGACGTCGGCCACCGTTGCCGCCGGATCCGCGAGCAGCCGGTCGTGGATCTCCGGCATCGAGGGCAGCCACTCCTTCCCCAGCAAGTTCTCGAACAAGGGCCGCGTAAATGCGGCCTGGGCCTCGTGCAGGTCGTGGCCGTAGTCCGCGTACGGCACACCGCCACCGCTCCTGACAGCTTCGAGCAGCGCGTCGATCGGACGAATCGATGCCAGGACAGCCCGCGCCATAGGTGCGATGTAGTTGAGGCTCGACACGTCGAGCAGAGCCTCGTCGTGTCCCGCCGGTAGTCGGAACCGACGCTCGTCTCCTTCCCCCTCGACCTCGAGCAGCTCACTCGCCGCCTGTTGTTCGAGCCACTCTCGCGCGTACCGCTCATGTGCCCCGGCCGCATCTGCCAGCTCAGCGGACGTCAGCGGGCCTTTCTCCGCGAGGCACCGGTAGAACCCGAGAGTGTCGCCGATGTAGACCGAGAAGAGATCGAACGCACCGATCGCGTTCAAGAACAGCCGCTGGACGAGTGCGTCACGCCGTCCAGTCGCGTTAGCCGCAGTTGCCATATCGAACCTCCTGTCGACGATCAGATCGTCTCAGCTCGGCTATCGCAGCGCCAGGGCTGTCGCGTCGTCGATCTCGACGGGCTCGAACTAAGCGGCTTCGAGGACGGTCGTGTCCCGGTGATCGCCGACGCCTGGAAGCTTGTCGAGTACATCGCCGAGCTGCGCGAGCTCGGGTCCCGAGAGGTGGGTTTCGAGCAGCGTGCGGATTGCACCGACGTAGGTGCAAGAGGCTGCTTCGAGCTTTGTTGCCCCGCTATCGGTCAGCTGGGCGTAGACCACTCGCAGATCTGCGTCGCTGCGTGTCCGCCCGACGAGCCCGGCTTCCTGGAGGCCTTCGAGCAGGCGCGTCACTCCCGAGGGGGTGAGGAGCAACCTACGGGCCAGATCGACCCTCTTCATGCGCTGCCCCGGCGCACGCGAGAGCACGGAGAGCGTCTCGTAATCGTTGATCGAGAGACCATGCGCAGCTTCAAGCCGACCGCTCAGGAGTTGCGTCGTGGCCGCATGGGCGCGCAGGAGCCGCGTCCAAGCCCGTAACGTTGCCGAGAGCTCAGCTCCGGTTCGCGTGGTCATCGTCAGGCTGATGACTGTGTGAAGTCCCGGATTATCTGCGCGAGCCGCGCAGGCTGGTCCAGGGGGATGAGCGTGTAGCTGTCCTGTATCGCGAGAGCTTCCCAGTCAGCACAAGTGTCTTCCCGGTCAGGCCCGGAGGGAAGTTGTCGAATGCGTCGCAGGACGCGAGAACGATCCTGCTGCTGTCCTCGTACTCGATCATCCCGGCTGACAGCTGGATCCGGCTCATGGGGCGGCCGCAGCTACGACGGTAAGAACGATCTTCCCGCGCGTGTGCCCAGACTCGCTTGCCGCCTGTGCCTGCTGGACGGCACTCAGGCAAAGCTGCTTCGCGATCACGATGCGCACCGCGCCGGACGCAACCAGCGCGCCAATCCGCGCGAGCTGTTCTGAGCTTGGTCTCATGATGAGCGGCTTCACCCAGACTCGGCAGTCTTCGGGAGGCGGCTCCGGCGGGTAGGCGATCATGACCAGCGTGCCGCCCTCGCGCAGCGTGGGTAGCAGCGACGCGCTTGTCGCACCGCCCACGGTGTCGAGCGCGAGATCCACACCGCACACGGCATCCGTGACATCACCGTGCGTGTAGTCGACGAATTCATCGGCGCCGAGACCCAGTACGAAATCCCGGCTACCTCGCGATCCCATGCCGATCACGCGAGCTCCGGCTTGCTTTGCAAACTGCACTGCGAGATGGCCGACGCCGCCCGCGGCGCCTGCGATCAGAGCCGTCTGCCCTCGCTCGATGCGGCCGCGGTCGAAGAGGCTCTGCCACGCAGTCATCCCGGACACCGGGAGCGCCGCCGCCTGCGCGTGGCTCAGCTCGTCAGGCTTGCGTGCGATCGCCGTGGCCGAGGCGGTGGCGTACTCGGCATGACCTCCGCTCGTGGCGACGCCGAAGACCCTGTCTCCGCGGGCAAATCCGTCGGCCTTCGATGCCTCGATCGTTCCGGAAACGTCTTCGCCGAGGACCGCAGGGAGCTCTCGTTCGACGACGCCAAGGCGGTACTTCCAGTCGACCGGGTTGACCGCCGAGGCGTGCACCCTGATCAGTACTTCGCCCTCTCTCGGCTCAGGAACCTCGACTTCTTCGATCCGCAGCACGTCCACGTCCCCGGTCGCATGCATCACCACGGCTTTCACTAGCGACGCCTCCAGACCCAGTTAATCAATAGATCGGATCGTGCTCGAAAGAGGCAGCGTTTCGCATCGTGGGCCCGCCCAAATGCGAACCGAAGTGTTTCGGTCACGCCACCGCTACCGGAGGAGCGCACCCGGCGGCTCGAGCGAGGCTAGTACATCCGGCCGTAAGTTCAGTGGCTTATCCGGCGAGTGGCTCGGCGTTCGTGGCAAGGACGCAGGGAGCCCCGATAGTCCAACTATCGGGGCGACCGAGGACGCGGCCACGGACGGCGAGACGCCGCAGGGAAGCTGCCGAACTTGCGGCCGGGTGTACTAGT
>Ga0137375_10001328_pt1 | contig 28487 bp, 20 predicted proteins | sample SagtaG_24_FD_104936 | JGI IMG/M metagenome (GOLD analysis project Ga0137375, IMG submission 104936) | Vadose zone soil microbial communities from Sagehorn Ranch, Mendocino, California, USA - Sage1_R_113_16 metaG | ecosystem: Environmental > Terrestrial > Soil > Vadose zone | place: USA... | reverse complement strand
TTCGTCCATGACTTTTTCGATGTTCGATTTTCCTTCCGCGTCCTCCTGGTAAAACGTGAATTTCTTTGCTTCTTCTTTATCAATGTCGTCAGGCGCACCGACATAACCAAGAACATGCGCGGCAAGGGCGCCGTAAACGTAGGAACGGACAGGTTTGATGGCGATATCCACGCCCGGCAGTCCCACATCGTGCTCCGAAAATTTTGCCATGGTGGGGAAGTCGATGTCTTTGATGTAGGAAAATGGAACTTCGGTGTCGTTGCGATAGTGTCGCTGGAGCTTGCTGGCATTGTAATCGCGCGCAAGATCGAGATCGTTGAGCCGTGGGATGATGCCATCATTAACAATTTTGATAATGTCTGGCTCTTTCTGGTCTTTCGGCATTCCGCTAATAACGGCTCGGTACTCAGTCAAGGGTGGTGAACCGAAGCGTTCGCGATAGCCCTTCACCATTTCCGGCAAATAGAAATCGACTTCATAACTGGCCCGGTTTTGGACTAGCGTCAGTCCATTACGGTCTTTGATTTCGCCACGCACTGATGGAATTCGAACCGTTGCTTGAGAACTGCCCCGAAGCTGCGCCGTCCATTCGGCTCCATGCGCAACTTGGATCCACCAAAGTTTCAGGCCAAGGGCGCACATGCCCATCAGCATGAGGAGGCCGACAAACTGAATCCGTAAACGCGAATTGAGGCGGCGCCGGCTCATTCGAAATCGCTCCTTTCGATAAGTGTTGAATAACCCGTCATCCGTCCCATCCATTGCAAGAACCAAAACAGGATTGGTGCGATCGCCATGGCAATGAGCCCCGGCGCGGCGATTTGCCACCAAATTTCAGGAGTAAAAAGAAGAGAACCGCGCCGGAATGTGATCATTAAGTATTGCGCCAGAACTATCAACGACGTGCAGATGCCGCTCAGGATGCAGTGCACTTCCCAACGGCCGCGGACGAAGAGCGGCCTCAGGCCGTGCATGATTCCGGCCAGCACCCCATAGAGCAGTATCGACGATCCCATTGAAATTTCAACCTTTCCACCAATCACCTGCACGGTAAGCGCATCGAGCAGCAGCCCAGCGTACAAAGCAAGCGCCAGCATCAAGGGAAACGGCAACGCCATTGCTCCGTAAAAGACGATGACAGGCACGATGTAGACATGTGCATTGTAGAGCCAGGGGAGCGCCGGAATGAAAAACTCCGCAACCTGTGCAATCAGCACCAGGACCAACAGGAGAAAAAAGAATATCATCTTCGCCCGGTTACCACGAAGACATCCTCAAGATGCGAGAGATCGACCGCCGGCGTGAGTTGCGCTTGCCCGTCCAACTCTCGCACCCGAAACGTTTTGACGGCGCCGACGAGCAAGCCGGAGGGAAAAACGCCGCCTACTCCAGACGTATAAACTTTTTGCCCGGGCTTTAGATCAGCTTGCTTCGACAAAAAATTGAGATTCAAGAGGGGATTCAATCCCGCCGTCACCCGCTCGCCCGAGACGATCCCTTGTTCGCGGGTTCCTTCCACCGAGGCCGCGATCCTGCAATTTTCATCGGAAACCAAAAGGACAATCGAGATGCTGTCGCTTACGGTGGTTGTTTTTCCCACCAGACCCACGTCCGTTACCACGGGCATGTCAGTTTCGATGCCATCGCTTTTCCCGCGGTTGATTGTCACCGTTCGCCACCAGGTCGAGGAGTCGCGCGCGACAACTTCGGCCGCCATCAATTTAAAAACCGATCGCTCGCGGTAATTGAGCGCATGGCGCAAGCGATTGACCTCATGCTCGATGTCGCGCAAGCCTTCGTTAGTCGCTCTCAGTGTGCGATTCTCCACCTGTAGCGCAGCATTTTCGCGTTCTAATTGCTCAAGCGATTTCAGACCGGTGCGGACCGACGTAATCTGCTTCTTTATTCCTGAGCCGCCGGTCAGAAACGGCGCAAGCAACTGATAAACTCCGGCCTTGAATTTCCGGGTGGTGTCCGCCCCGAAGGTGAGAAAATATCCGAGGATAGCGCCAAAAATCAGCAGCGCGATGATGTTGGTACGGCTCATCGCATTTTCGATTTTCGATTTTCAAATATCGAATTTCGAATCCCGCAGCGCCGAATCGTCAATCTGAGTTGGCAATCGGTAATCGAAAATCGAAAATCGCTACCGCCACTGGCGATCTGCCGAGGCCACTTGACGCAAAAATTTAAGTTCATTGAGGCATTTGCCAGTCCCTTCCGCCACCGCGCTGAGGGGATCTTCAGCGACATGGACAGGCAAACCTGTTTCCTCGCTCAAGAGCTTGTCAAAGCCGCGCAGCAATGCGCCACCGCCTGCCAGGACGAGCCCACGATCGACGAGGTCCGCCGAAAGTTCCGGCGGGCAGCGCTCCAGCGTGATGCGGACGGAATCGACGATCGTCGAGATCGGCTCAAGCAATGCTTCGCGCACTTCCTGCGAAGTAATCATGAGTGTTTTGGGCAGTCCGGCGACAAGATCACGTCCTTTGACCTCCACACTGGTCTCCTTTTCACTCGGGTAGGCCGATCCAATCTTAATTTTGATCTCCTCGGCCGTGCGTTCGCCGACCATCAAATTATAAGCGCGCTTCATGTACTGCACGATCGCTTCATCGAGCTCGTCGCCAGCGACGCGAACGCTGCGGCTAAATACAATTCCCGAAAGTGAAATCAGCGCGACCTCTGTCGTGCCGCCCCCGATATCGATGATCATGTTGCCAGCGGGATCCTGCACGGGAAGTCCCACCCCGATTGCGGCCGCCATCGGTTCCTCGATTAGATAAACTTCGCGTGCTCCAGCGTGTGTCGCCGATTCGCGCACGGCGCGTTTTTCTACTTCAGTGATTCCGGACGGAACCGCGATCACAACGCGTGGTCTCACCCGCACCCGGCGATTGTGCACTTTCGTGATGAAATGCCGCAGCATCGCCTCCGTTACTTCGAAGTCGGCAATGACTCCATCTTTCAGCGGGCGCACCGCAACGATGTTTGCCGGCGTGCGGCCCAGCATGCGTTTGGCCTCGTCACCTACCGCCAGCACTTTGTTAGTGCCGGCTTGCACTGCCACTACTGACGGCTCGCGCAAAACGATGCCCTGATCTTTTACGTAAACGAGGGTGTTCGCGGTGCCGAGATCGATCCCGATATCGCTGGATAACCAACCGAAAAGTCCGTTGAACATGAGTTATTAAATTGGAGGCACTTTCCAGTCCGAGGAAGCGCGTTACATGTCGCTCTTTGCAGGCACTTCCCGCGAGCGCGATTCAACCGGCTGAAACGCGGTAACATGAAACAGAGCCTCGGGTCGTCAAGCGCTTATTATGGGTGATTCACGACCCCCGATTCGCAATTCGCTAATCGATGTAACGATTTAACGTTTCAACGCTTAACGACATGCGCTTTATTTCACAACGTGATCTCGAAAGAAATTATCGTGGCACCGTCCATTCTTGCCGCCGATTTTTCACGGCTTGCCGATGAAGTTCATCGGGTGGAACAGGCAGGTGCGGATTGGATCCATTGCGACATCATGGATGGGCATTTTGTCGATAACATTTCCTTCGGCCCGGAAATTGTCCGCATCGTACGCAAAGAAACAAGGCTGTCTCTCGATGTCCATTTGATGATCCAAACCCCTGACCACTATGCGCCGCGCTTTGTCAAAGCCGGTGCTAACTCGATTACAGTTCACGTGGAGCGAGAAGCGAACCACGATGTCGAGAAAACTTTACGCGCGATTCGAGACACCGGCTGCCGTCCCGGTCTCTCCTTAAATCCTGCGACGCCATTCGAAGCCATTGAGCCGTTCCTCGACCAGATCGATCTATTGCTTGTCATGACGGTCCATCCTGGTTTTGGCGGTCAATCGTTCCGGCCAGAAATGATGGAGAAGGTGAAACGCGCGGCGGAATGGAATAAATCCCACGGACGCACGATCGACATCGAAGTGGACGGCGGCATCAATGACCACACGGCGCGATTATCAATCCAAAATGGTGCCAACGTGCTCGTAGCCGGTACATCAATTTTCCACACGAAAGATTACGCAAAGGCGATCCGCGACCTGCGCGGCTCAAAATAACAACACGTGTCATCCCGAGCGGAGCGAGGGACCCCACAAAAACACGCGAGAAAGAGATCAAGTGTTGGCATCGGGAAAAAAGAATGACCGAATGATTTAGTGCGGACCGTTAATCCGACGTGGGAAGATTTGAGAGAAAAGCTGTTCGGGGATCGTAGGTGTGGTCCCTCGCCGTCTGCGCGGCTCGGGATGACTCCGCGTGGAGATTTGATCTTCCCGCGGCTACGCTGCCATTACTGGCTCGGCTTCCTCGGTCGTTTCGGCCATCACTTCGTCGGTCTGCGTAACTCGCACGACTTCTTCAATGGTCGTTTTGCCTTGCGCAACACGCCGCCAGCCGTCCTGCCGCAAAGTTTCCATGCCCTCGGCGATGGCACACTGCTTGAGCTCGCCGCCATCGCACTTCTGCATGATCAGCTTTCTCAAGGGTTCAGTTACGAGGCAAATCTCATAGATTGCCGCGCGACCCTGATAGCCGGTTTGCCGGCATTGATCGCAACCGGCGCCGCGCTGGAAGCGGGTGCCGAGTTCTTTTACAGGAAAACTAATCTCGGCCAGGTGTTCACGCGGGTAATCGACCAGCTGCACGCAATCTGGACAAATTGTGCGCACGAGCCGTTGCGCGATGAACGCTTTGACCACCGACGCGAGCAGGAATGGCTCCACATCCATGTCGAGCAAGCGGGTGATGCCGCCGACGGCATCGTTCGTGTGCAGCGTGCTGAAAACAAGGTGACCAGTCATCGCTGCGCGGATCGCGATGTCCGCCGTTTCGACGTCGCGAATCTCGCCCACCATCACTACATTGGGATCCTGTCGCAAAATGTGACGGAGACCTTTCGCAAAGGTCAGGTCGATTTCCGGTTTCACGTCGATTTGCGAAACGCCGGGCAATCGATATTCGACGGGTTCTTCGATGGTAATGATGCGGCGCTGCACCGAGTTGATGCTGCTGAGAAAGCAATAAAGCGAGGTCGATTTTCCGCAGCCAGTTGGGCCGGTGAGAAGAATGATGCCGTTAGGTTGTGCAAGCAGACGGCGAATGGTTGTCTCTTGTTTCTCGCTCAAATCGAGACGATCGAACCCAAACTGTTGCTCGCTGCGGCTGAGTAGTCGCAAACTGATCGATTCGCCGTTGACGGTTGGAATGGTCGACACGCGCACGTCGATGTTTTGATTATTCGCCTGCAAATTCATGCGCCCGTCCTGGGGCAAACGGCGTTCCGCGATGTCCATGTGCGCCATCACCTTCAACCGTGAGATGATGGCCGATTGCAATACACGCAATTGCGGCGGGACGGCCACTTCGTGCAGAATTCCGTCGATCCGATACCGAATGCGCAGATCGTTTTCCAGCGGCTCGACGTGAATATCGGTTGCGCGCTCGATAATTGCCTCGCGAATGATCTGGTTCACAAATTTCACGACAGAGGCTTCGGGATCGTCGGCATTCAGCTCGATCGCCGTTTCCGTATCCTGAAATACTTCGAACGCGCGGTTCGTTTTCAGGATTTCATCGAACGTTTCCGCGCCGATGCCGTAGAGCGCTTTCATTGCGCGCAAAAGCTGCGTGCGCGGCACCAGCACCCATTCGACCGGTTTTTTCAAAAGCTGGGATGCGAGCTGGCGGCCAATCGAATTGAAAAGATCGTACGTCCCCAGCACCACCGAATTTTCCTTCACCTCGATCGGCAGGATGTGATGTTGAAAGACAAAACGGCTCGGTAAGATCGACAATGTCGCGCGATCGATCTTCTTGGGAGCAATCGAGACAACTGGCACACGAAAGAAATTCCCGATCGCGCCGAGAAAGCGTTGTTCATCCACTTTGCCGGAATCCAGGACCTGGCCCACCCAGGAACCACCGTTCAAGTTCACCGCCAACTGTGCCGCTTCCTCGCTCGATGACACACCGCTCTCGAGCAGCAAATTAATCAGCGATTGACTGGCAGTTGAATTCATTCAGGCGAGGCGTGGATCGTATCGGAAAACAACGCAGAGCAGAAGAAATCGAATGAAGCCGATTTAGGCTGTTTCGCAAGCACTTTCACGCATGGCGCGTAATCTTGGGCCAAAGGATTGTGGCGGCGACAGCGAGAGATTCTCAGGGCATGTGTAATGCGCGCCGGACCGGATCGGTGAGCGTGCCCGTCACCCGCATGGAATAATTCTTTTGCAGCCGCGCAATCGCGTCGCCTACCTCTGGAGAAAATATGCCATCAATCGGGCCGCAATAATAGCCGAGCCGGCGCAACGCCGTTTGCATTGAGCCCACATAAGCTGGCTGCACAATCAATTGTTCGTTGGCCTTGAAGTAGTAAACCCATCGCCACTTGTAGCGTGGTGCAAAGTCGGTGGCGTTCACACTCTTCCCTTGGTGGAGCAGCCCGTACTCGTCTCGTTGAGCCAATGGATCAGTCGAACGAAAAATATCGTCGATGATAGCATATTCGTCGCCCCGCGCGATGGTTGCGCTAAGGCCAAGAATTAAGACGAGAGTCATTCGTTTCATAAGGCGCAAGCTTACTACATATCTTTCGCTGCGGGAATATCGGGCGGTGGTAAGGTTAATTGTTTGCCTTCCCCCTGCTTCGGACATTCCGGGCAATCGTCCTGCTCGAGTTCAGGTCCAAAGTGTGTCCTGTCCTCCTGTTTTTGGCGGAGCCGATAAGCATCCAGTTTAGTCAGGGTGACCTCTGGGCGCATTAGAATGATCAGCTCCGTACGGACCTGACTGGTCTTCGTACTGCGGAAAAGAGCCCCGACGTACGGGATCCGGGAAAGATAAGGAATACCGTTAGAATCCCTCCGCTTAGTGTCTTCGATCAACCCGCCAAGCACAATCGTTGATTTATTTGGTGCGGAAACATTCGTGCGGATGTAGCGCGTGTTTATTTCCGGCACCAAGTTCCCGCCAACAAGTCTGTTGTTGCCGATGGCATCGATCTTCTGAAGTATATCGAGCGACACTTCCTTCTCGGAATTAATCAGAGGCACCACCTCGAGTTGCAGCGCGACTTTTTTGTATTCGATGCTCGATGAGACCGACGCTACACTTATATTAGTAGTCGCGTTCGTCAGGGTATTGACCGGGACCGGGACCTCCTGACCTGAGGCGATGATAGCTTTCTTGTTGTTGCTTGTGAAGACCGTGGGTCGCGAAATGATTTTGAATTTACCGGTGGACTCAAGCAGGTGCACTATGGCGGCAAAAGCGTCGCCCGCTGCCACATAAATATTGGTGCCGGCGCCCACATTCTTGATGATTTTGCTGAAATTGATCAGCTTGGAGGGGTCCATAATGTTAGCAGGGGCAGGTGAGGCAAAGGGAATTCCTGGGTCGTTGTCGGTAAATACCGCGTTATTACGCGAGGTGCCGATGAACCTGTTGTGGTACTTTGCGAAGTAATCAGCGCCGAATTCCTCGTCGTTGCTGAGCGACAATTGACCGACAACTGTGCTCAGCGCGACTTGCGGCGCCTGGACGTCCATTTCGTCCAGAATTTTTTCCACCTTCACCACCACGTCGCGATTGCCGAGTATGATGATCGTGTTCGCCCGCTGATCAGCGATGAGTTTGGTATTGCCGATCGTGACCGCCTGCGGAGCCGTGTCCACCGGCTGCGTCGATAGCTCCTCGGAAATATTCAGCGTGCTTCCTGTCGAACTGGTTGACCCGCCGCCCGTGAAGCCGCTCGGGGCCGGCAAGGAGGGACCTGCCCCCCGTGGTTGTTGCGGTTGCGGGCTCTGGCCTGGGGCGCCCCCACCGGTCGTTGCGCCGCCTGTCTCGACGCCTGGTTCGGTTAAAGCCTGTACCAATACCGGCAGAACCTCACCAGCGGAGATGTATTGCAAAGGCCGGGTGACCGGTTTTCCGAACTCAACATTGGCATCAAATTCACGAACTAATCTACGGATGAACGGCATGTTGATCGGCCGCGTCACAACGTGAATGCGGTTGGTGCGGACGTCGGCAGTAAGTTTGATCTTGCCCACGACCACCGCTTCTTCCGATAGAACGCCCAGTGCTTTACCCTCGATTCCAACCGGCATCGGTTGCGGCACGGAGGGAGGCACTTTCACGCTGCGAACCCCCGGCTGGCTCGTTTGCTGACTGTCCTTCTCGAAAATGTCTTTAAGCATCTCGGTGACTTTCGTTGCATCGGCGCGGTCGAGTTTGATGAATTCGCTTACAACTTCTGCCGGCGCCACGTCGACTTGCTCAATCACACTGGCGAGCTGCCGGATAATGTCCGCGTTCTGTGTCACCAGAAGGCTCGACGATTTCGGGAGGGCCAGAATGTTTATTGTGCCTGAACTTCCCTGCAAATACGCCATCAGCACCTGTTGAAGCTCCTGCGGGTCTGCGTACTGGAGCCTGAACAAGAAACTAATAACGGGATTGCCCACTGGAATGTCCGTCAGTTCGGAAACAACCGGGACCGCTGCCTTGCGCGGGTTTTGCCCGGCCCCGACCACTTCGACAATGCCGGAGCCTGCAGGAACGAGAGAGATCCCATTCAGGCCCATGCTCATCTCGATGATTTTGATTGCCTCATCGCGAGACACATCTTTGGCGATGAAAATGTTGACTTTGCCCTGCACAAAATTGTCCATCACCAGTTTTTTGCCGGTAAGCTGCTCGTAAAGCCGCAGCACATCAGCGACATCGCTGTTTGGGAATTGAAGGCGTACCGTCTGAGGTGTGGCCGGGGGCGCAGTCACAGCCGGTGCCGCCGCAGGGTCCGCTAGCTGGCCAGTAGGAGACGCCTCGGGACGCTCCGGCGCGCCCTTGGCCGGGGGCGCAGTTACAGCTGGTGCCGCCGCGGGTTTCGCTACCTGGCCAACAGGAGATGGATTGGCACGCTCAGGCGGGTCCTTGGCCGCGACAGCGATCGCGGTGGCAAGGAGAAGGGTCGGTATGCAAAAAAATCGATCCACGGTATTCCCTTATTCCCTATATGGGCGACGATGCTAATAAATTTAGACGGCGGGTCAAACTATTTCGCCCTGCGGAAACAACCATTTCCATGTTCGAACCTTGACGCGGTGGACTAGAGCGTATGAAGAATTGTCTCTCTTGCAAATGAGAGTAGCACGATCAACTCGTGCCGGGCCGTCGATTCGGCGTAGCCCATCCGTCTCGCGGGCCGGCGACGGCACCTTCGCCATCTCGGACTTCTCCAGACGCGCGACCCGATCCTGGGACTTAAAGATCACCGAAAGATTGTTGGCCCGAGACGCCGCAATCGGCACGCGAGGCGCATGCGTTACGCACAGAACGACTGCGCTCGCCCCTTTGCATTCGGCGCTGATACTTTTTGCTTTTATAGCCGGTTCGCCGGTTTCCACCGCACAAGGTCCGAAAGAACAGGTTCCGTCGCGTGCAGTTTCCGAGATTCGATCCGTCCTTCGCATGCAACAGGACGCCTGGAACCACGGCGACATTGATCGATTCATGAACGGATACGCACACTCGAGTCACACGGTCTTTGTTTCCGAAGACACGGTACGACGCGGATGGGAAACGGTGCGCGACCGTTATCGAGAAAAATATTCCGACCGCGCGAAGATGGGGGTCCTGACTTTTTCCGATCTCGAGATCGTGCCGCTGTCGCCAGATTCGGCGGTGGCGCTCGGACGTTGGAAATTACAGCGGGCCAAGGATCGGCCGCACGGGCGATTTACGCTCATCTTCAGACGCTTGCCGGATGGGTGGCGGATTGTGCACGATCACACATCGGCGGCTGCACTGCCGGTCCGTTAAATCGTGAACCGTAAATCGTTACATCGGAAGCCCGATTCACGATTCACGATTCACGAGTTACGAATCACGAAGCACGAATCACGCTCTCAAACGCGCCAGCAACTTCTCATGGATGTTGTCGAATCCGCCATTACTGAAAACCACCACCACGTCTTTCGGTTTCAGCATCGGAACGATTCGATCGACAATCGCCGCGGCGTTCTTTTCGTAAAACGCGGGATGACCCGCTTTGGCGATCGCATCGACAACGGCCTCCGGATTCAATCGCTCGTTTTCGGGGATTTGCTCCAGCTTGGCGACTTGCGCTATCAACACCCCATCGGCCAATTTTAGCGCGTCAGGAAGCTGCTGTTGAAAAACAGCGCGCCGCGTCGTGTTCGAGCGCGGCTCGAAAATGGCCCAAAGCCGGTGGCCGCGATAACGCTGACGAAGTGCTTGCAGCGTGTAGGCGATTGCCGTTGGATGATGGCCGAAATCGTCAATCACTTTTACGCCGCGCACCTCACCACGTACCTCCTGCCGCCGGGCGATGCCGGAAAAACTCTTGAATGCAATATCGATCTTCGTCTTCGGCACGTCGTAAAATCGCGCTGCTATCGCCGCCATCGCCGCGTTGCGCACATTGAATTCACCGATCAGCGGAATCTCGAAATCGTCATCGCCAAGCTTGAACCTTGCGCTTCCAGCCGAATAGGCGACGTCTCGAATTCGCTGGGCGCAGTTCTTCGAGAAGCCGGCTTCAATCATTGGCGCCGGACAATCTCTTGCGACTTCCACGCAATTGGGATCATCGCCATTGAGCAGCACCATGCCGTTTTGAGGAACGATGTTAAGTAAACGCCGGAAACTGAGCTTGATTTCATCCAGGTTATTGAAGATGTCGGCGTGATCGAATTCGATGTTATTTACGATCAGTAATTCCGGCAGGTAGTGAATGAACTTCGAGCGCTTGTCGAAAAAAGCTGAGTCGTACTCGTCGCCTTCGATCACAAAATATTTCGAATCGTTCAGACGCGCGCCCTGTCCGAAATTTTTCGGGAGTCCGCCAATGAGATAACCGGGTTTGCCTCCGGCCTTTTCCATGATCCAGGCGAGGAGCGCCGTCGTGGTTGTTTTGCCATGCGTGCCGGTGACAACGAGATTGTGCCGGCCGCGCAGAAAGTAATTTCTCAATACTTCCGGCAACGAGAGATAAAGGAGTTTTCGGCTGAGCACCGCCTCCACTTCGGGATTGCCGCGCTTCATCGCGTTGCCGATCACCACGATGTCGGTACCTGGCGGAATATTTTCGGCGCGATAGCCTTCCTTCAGCGCAATGCGCTTTTTCTCCAGGAAAATCGACATCGGGGGATAAACGTTTTCGTCAGAACCAGTGACTTTGAAGCCGCGGTGCTGCAGCGCCGCAGCGATCGAGCCCATGGCCGTCCCGCAAATCCCGAGGAAATGAAAGTTTCTTGGCGCTTCCTTCATCTGATTCTCTACGCTGGGAGTTTGATGCGCGCTAGAAATTTGACCCGCGAATCCCGCGAATCACGCGGATGAAGAAATCAAGGAAGGGCGATCGCCCAATCGTCCCGGCGGCCAGGCGCCGTCGCTCCTTGTCCTCGGCGTAATTCGCGTGATTCGCGGGCTTATTTCTTCTTGAACACCTCGACCGCATCCCAGGCTTCGTCCGGCGGTTGTTGCTCGTATTCGAGCGCGCGATCGAGATACAGTTTGGCAAGGAAATCGTCCGGATAAAATTCGAGGAAACGCGAGAACAAAATTTTCGCGTTATTAAAATCGCGTGCCCGAAACTTCTCCAATCCCTCTTCATAAGACTCGAGCCACTTCAGAAATTCTGGATCAACATCTTCATTGCGTGGCCCAACGAACGTAAAAATGTCCACCGGCTTCGTTTTGCCTTTCACCTGGACGCGGGCGACTGACCGCAGATGAAATTCGTCGCGCACCAATTCGGCCGCTGTCGCGCCGATCAAAATATCGACACCGTAAATTCGAGTGAGACCTTCGAGGCGCGACGCCAGATTAACCGAGTCGCCAATGACAGTGGGGTCCATGCGCTCTTGCGACCCAATATTGCCGACAATTACTTCGCCGTGGTTGATGCCGATGCCCATGCCGAGCCCCATTCGGCCTTCGCCACGCCACTTTTCATTGAGCTGCTCCAGCTCGCGCCGCATTCCCAGCGCTGCGTGTGCGCAATTCTTGGCGTCCTGCGCCACGCCAAAGCTGCGCACGTTCCCCCAAACGGCCATGATCGCATCCCCAATGAATTTATCGAGTGTGCCGCCATTGTTGAATACGACCGAAGTCATGCCGCTGAGGTATTCATTAAGTTGTGCCACCAATGCTTCGGGATCGGCTTTTTCGGACAACGTGGTGAATCCAATCAAATCCGAGAACAGGATCGTCACGGGCACACGCGCGCCACGGAGAGAGCTGTAGTAGCTGTCCGGATTCTCAAGAACTTCCTTGACCAGATTCTTCGAAACGTAGCGTTCGAGCGTGCGCCGCGTGCGCAGTTTCTCCAAACGCTCGAGTGCGTATTCGAAGCCGAGCGAAAATAATCCGCTTAATAATAGGGCAGAAAGAACCGGAACCGCGAGCAGCAGCAGCCCCGATTTATCGTAAAGGAATCGCGCCGCGCCAAGATATACGACGGCAATTGCAATGAGGGCGCCAAGGCAAAGCAATGGCCGGCGCAGAAAGGCAATGAGCAACCACGCGACCGCTCCGGCCGCGCCGACAAGCGCAAATCCGGCCTTTGCGGGCGTCGCCTGCAAAAACTCATGGCGAAGCGCCGCTGCCATCGCCTGCAAATGAAGCGCCGGCCCCGATGTCGTTGGGCTCATTGGCGTATCGGCAACATCATGTTCAACCTGTGCAGACGGGCCGATCATCACAATTTTGTCCTTGAAAAACGCGCCGTCGGCATAGTTCGCATGCCAAAGTTTTGGATCGAAAACTTCATAGAGCGGGCGCGGCTCGAAGGCATCGAGCGCCGTAAAGCGAATCATATGGCCACGAAAATCATTCGGCACATCGCTTCCGCGACCGATCTTGGTGAGAGCACGCGCGGACAGAGATTCATAAATTTCCTGGCTCGGCTCCGGCTGCTGGCCGGCGAGTTGGCGATTCGTCACACGATAAGCTGTAGCGCGGACTTTTCCGTCGATTGGATCCCCCCAGAAATTCACGAATCCGACGCGATCGTCCCGCAGTTGCGGGGGTGGAATGAGTGTATTGTTTGGGGTAGTGGCCTGCGCAGCATTTTCCATATCGAAATTGGCGCCGAGCACGACTTTGTCGCGATAGCGATCTAGCGCGGCGTGAAATGCCGGATCGCCATCGTTCGGGGGGTTGAAAAGCAAGTCGAACAAGACGAGGCGCGCGCCCGCCGCGAACAATCGATCGAGCAAAAGCGCCCAGACTTCGCGTGACCACGGGAAAGGTTTCTCAGTCATTAGTTGAAATGCGCGGTTGTTCGCGATTTCGTCAGCCGTCAGCGGCGGCAATTGCAATGTGCTCTGATCGATCCCCAGAAAAACGAAATCCTTGGGCGCTGCAGTTTTTCGGCCCTCGCGCCGGAGTAAATCCTCCAAGCTCAATTCCCCGCGCCACGGAGTCGAGAGAAAGGGGGTTGCCGGAAGGAAATGACCGAGAAAAATCAGCCCGGTCCAAAAAACGCAAATTGACGCCAGAATTAACAGGCGATAGCGACCTAGCCAATGCACGCGCGCATTATACCAGCACTGTGCGATTATGAAATTCCATTAAGTGTTGTCAAAATTGGACCTTCAGAATCGGTACCTCTCCCACTTTTCCCGGAATTTCATTTGTCATTCCCGAGTCGCTCCTTATCTTGCCCGCTCAACGCTTCCGCGTCGAAACGATCTGCGCACCTGGTCCCGCGTTGCGGGCCGCAATCAGCGAGTGAGGTCGCGAAGATCGACAATGGAAACAACAGCTCGCTGAACGAGGAGTTCCGAAGCAATTCGGAACGAAACACAATGCCAAGAGCCACCAACGCCCCGGCCAGCCGGGCGCGGCGCAAACGAGTCTTAAAAAAAGCGAAGGGCTACCGCGGACGCCGCTCTAAACTTTTCCGCTACGCAAAAGACGCGACGATGAAAGCCCAATACTGGGCCTATCGCGACCGCAAAACCCGCAAACGCACGTTCCGGTATCTTTGGATCCAGCGCTTGAATGCGGCCGCGCGCGCGCAAGGAATGAGCTACAGTCGTTTTTCCGAAGGACTCAAAGCTGCTGGCATCGGCCTCGACCGCAAGATTCTCGCCGATCTGGCCGTCACGGATGAAGCGGCATTCAAGTCGATTGTAGATCAAGCAAAGAGCGCTCTCGAGAAAAAGGCGAAAAAGGCAGCGTGATTCGCTGAATCGTAATTCGTGATTCGTTAAATCGTGAATCGATTTCCCGATGTAACGGTGTAACGCTTTAACGATTCACGGCCATGTCTCATCCGCTAGAACGACTCCGCGACGAAGCGCTGCGCGACATCGAATCCGCGGCTGACGAGCAAGCGCTCGAAACCACGCGAGTGAAATATCTCGGACGCAGCGGCAGCATTTCCTCATGGGGGGAGCAAATGAAAGCGCTTGCAAAGGAAGAGAAGCCAGTCGTTGGCAAACTACTCAACGAGGTTCGCAACGCCGTCACCGCCGCGATTGAAACCCGCGACGCACAATTCCGTCTACAAAAAGAATCGGGCGCGCTGGCCAGGATCGACATCTCACTTCCAGGAACGCCGCATGAGATCGGTTCTCTGCATCCGCTTCACCAAATGCAAGAGCGTGCAATTCAAATTTTTCGACGAATGGGCTTCGTCCTCGCCGAAGGTCCTGATGTCGAAACGGAGTGGTACTGCTTCGATGCTCTGAACACGCCACCAGACCACCCTGCCCGCAATGAGCAGGACACGTTTTATTTGTCCGAGGGTCGACTTCTGCGAACGCATACATCAACCGTGCAAATCCGCACGATGGAATCCGTCCCGCCGCCTCTCCGCGTGATTGCTCCAGGGGCCGCTTATCGGCGCGATGAAGTCGACGCGACCCATAGCGCACAGTTCCATCAGATCGAAGGACTGTATGTCGATGAAAACGTCAGCATCGCGGATTTGAAAGGCGAGCTCGAATTCTTCCTGCGGGAACTTTTTGGTTCCGAAACCGAAGTGCAATTTCGTCCCCATTACTTTCCGTTTACCGAGCCGAGTTTGGAGGTCCATGTGCGATCAAAAGCTCTGAAGCGCGGCGAGCAGTGGATCGAGGTGGCCGGTTGCGGCATGGTGCATCCGGCCGTTTTCGAAGCGGTCAATAAAGCGCGGCGCGATAATGCTTACGATCCCGAAAAGTGGAGCGGCTACGCGTTCGGCCTGGGCATGGATCGCCTGGCGATGATTCTGTTCGATATTCCCGACATCCGGCTTTTTGCCCAGAACGATCTGCGGTTCTTGAAACAGTTCGCATGAGCCTTCTTTTGTCATTCCAAGGTAGGGGCGGTTCACCGAACCGCCCGCGGGCGATTGAGGTCAATCGCCCCTACCTGTCTCGACTCCGCTCGGAATGACAGATTGCCAAACAGAATGAAATTTTCCGTCAATTGGCTGCGCGAATTTGTCGATCTTCCAAAAAATCCGGAAGAGATCGCGGAACTGCTGACTCGCGCCGGCATCGAAACTAAAAACATCGAGACGCGCGGCGCGAAGATCGACAAGGTGATCGTTTCGCAAATCACGGCGTCGTCGCGCCATCCGAATGCTGATCGGCTCACAGTTTGCGAAGTTGACGACGGCAGCGGCACAAAACGCCAAATCGTTTGCGGCGCGACGAATTACAAAGTCGGCGACAAAGTTCCGCTCGCGTTGCCGGGGGCAAACTTGTCGAACGGAACGGAGATTCGAAAAAGCAAGCTGCGCGGTGTCGAATCGGAAGGAATGCTTTGCAGCCCAATCGAGCTCGGCCTCGGCGAAGATGCGTCCGGCCTGTTGATTTTGTCGCCAGATGCAAAAATCGGCATGCCGATCGGCGATCTTTTCCCCGCGGACACGATTCTCGACGTCGAGATCACGCCAAACCGTGGCGATCTACTGAGCCATTTCGGTCTCGCCCGCGAAATCGCGGCACTGATGAACAAACCTGTAGGGCAACCGCATCGGTTGCCCCCGGCAGGCGAAGCGCCTGCCCTACAACGTGAGGACTTCAATATCGCCGCGACGCGCGAATGTCCATTTTTCTCACTGCGCAAGATCGACAATGTAAAAGTGGGTCCGAGCCCGCAATGGTTGCGTGCGAAAATCGAGAGCGTTGGCATTCGTTCCATCAACAACATCGTCGACATTTCGAATTTCGTGATGCTGGAACTCGGCCAGCCAACGCACGCTTTCGACGCCGATAAATTGAGGGGCAGCATCAATGTGCGGCTTGCGCGCGACGGCGAGAAATTTCTCGCGCTTGACGGAAAGACTTACTCGCTCGAGCAGGACAACTGCGTCGTGGCGGATCAAGAACGTGCGATTGGAATCGGCGGTGTGATGGGTGGCGAAGAAACGGGGGTGACCGATTCGACCAAAAATATTTTGCTAGAAGCCGCTTATTTCCTGCCATCAAGTATTCGTCGGACGGCGCACAATTTAAGTTTATCGAGTGACGCGAGTTATCGATTCGAGCGCGGCGTGGATCCGGACATGATTTTGCGAGCGTCGCATCGCGCGACCGAATTGATTCGCGAGATCGCTGGCGGAACCCCAGCGAAAGAAATTCACGTTTCAGGTAAACTTCCGGCCGATCCAGCTAACGTTTCATTGAGTTACGAGAAATGTGATCGCGTAATCGGCGTGGCAATTAAACCAAAAATCGTCGATGAAATTCTCACGCACTTCGGGCTAAAGAAAACCGAGAGCACCCGCCTCCGCTCTGCTACGGCGCGGCAGGCGAGCAAAAGTGAGACGGGGGGAGCGACCTGGACGATTCCGAGTTATCGGCGGGATGTGCAGCGCGATGTCGATCTTATCGAAGAAGTCGTGCGCGCTTATGGAATAGACAAAATTCCGGGGACGACGCGCGGCCGTTTCATGCCGACGAGCCCAGCTGATCGCTCACACGATCTCGAAACACTTTTTTTGCGAGAGCGATTGGCTGGATGCGGTTTGTCAGAAGCGCGGACATCAAAATTGATTTCGGGAAGCGCCTCCGCTTTCAGTGAAGGTGCGATCGAGCTGCGCAATCCGTTAAGCGAAGATCACGTCGCGCTGCGGCCAAGCTTGATCAGCGGTTTGCTCGGAGTGCTCGAACGAAATATTCGTGCCGGCGCCGAGAGTGTTTCCATTTTTGAAATCGGCCGCGCATTCATTCCGCCATCTGGAAAAGAGGAACGGCATCTTGCAATCTTGCTCTGGGGAAATGTCGCGAGCGCGCCGAATTGGCGATCGCAAACGAAACGCAACCTCGACTTGTTTGATCTCAAGGGCGCGCTGGAATGCGTTGTTCCAAATCTGTCGTTTCGACCAGGAAAATTCCCTGATCTCGCGCTCGCAGTCGAAGTTTGGTCCGACGATCAGCTGATCGGGTTCGGCGGGCAACTCTCGGCGAGCAAATCGAGCGCGCCTGGTTCGGTGTTCGTGGCCGAGCTGCATGCCGATCTTCTTTTAGCCACAGGCGAACCAGCCAAAAAATTTCGAGATCTCGATCGGTTGCCATCGATCACGCGCGATATCGCGATGATGGTGCCTGACGAAATTTCGCACGAGAAAATTTTGCGCACCATTGAAGAACCACGCGAGCCGCTTTTGGAAAGCGTGGAGCTGTTCGACTTATTCACCGAGCAAGTTGGAGCGGCGCGAAAGTCGCTCGCATATCGATTGACATATCGAGACCGAAGTCGCACACTGACAAGCGATGAAGTGACCGAAGTGCATGCCAGGATTCGCGAAAGGTTAAAACGCGAGCTCGGCGTCACCCTCCGGGAATAGTTCTTTGATAGCGTGAGAGCCGTTCGTTGAGGGTTGGGCAGGAAACCAGTGCTTTTCTCTCAACTCTCAATCAACGGCTCTCGTAGTCCTGAGCTCCGAAAGCTTTCGCGGGCAAGCATTTTCGGGATGCAACATTTACCCTGCGATGTTCGAGATTACAGGTGGGATTCCCGAACCGATAATTGGCTAGCTTAAGGAGGCTGAGTCGCTGGAGAACATGACAGGCCTTAATTGGAAGTCAGACGCTGCGGCGACGGTCGTCCACCCGTTACTGAAAGGGAACGGGAGATCCGCCTAAACGGCACCGGCGGGGTAAAATTTCACAAAAAACCCGGATCGAATTTCGATCCGGGTTTTTTCGTTGAACCGTTAAAACGTTGAAGAGTTGAAGCGGAAATCCAAGCGGGCGCTGCCTCATCGCTTCAACGTTTCAACACTTTATCACTTCATCGGATTTGAAATTCAAGCGCTAGGATCGACAATCACATCCGATGCGCGCCCTGTTAGCTCTCGAAGACAGCCGATTTTTCGAGGGCGAATCTTTTGGCGCAACCGGCACGCGCGTCGGCGAACTTTGTTTCAATACCGCCATGACCGGTTATCAGGAAGTCCTGACCGACCCGTCCTACCGTGGTCAGATCGTGGCGATGACTTATCCGTTGATTGGAAATTATGGGACCAATTCGCTCGACCAGGAAAGTCGCTCGCCGCACGTGCGCGGATTCATCATCGAAGAGTTAACTGAAGTCCCGAGCAACTGGCGTTCGGAAATGTCGCTCGGTGAATATTTGCAAAAATGGAAGATTCCTGGCGCTCAGGGAATCGACACCCGCGCGCTAACCCGCCATTTGCGCACACGCGGCGCGATGAAAGCTTGTCTGACGACCGACGAAATTTCGCCCGAGGATGCGACCCGAAGGGCAATCGAAGGCGAAGGCGTAATCGGAATGGATTACGTGCGCGAAGTCTCGACCCCCGAAATTTACCAATGGGATCCCGACGATAAACTCAGCCCACAATGGTCGATTGCGACTGGCAACGGCGAAAATAAACGTGCGCTGCCTCCAATTCGGTTTCGGATCGCGGCCTACGATTATGGGATGAAGGAAAACATCTTGCGTCTGCTCCGCCAGAAAGGCTTTGGCGTTACTGTTGTCCCGGCATCCACAACCGCAGATGAAGTGCTAGCCACCGATCCCGACGGAATCTTTCTTTCTAACGGCCCCGGCGATCCAGCCGCGCTGCCATACGCGCACAAGGCGGTGCACGATTTGATGGGCAAGAAACCGATTTTTGGAATTTGTCTCGGGCATCAAATTCTCGGCTTCGCGTTCGGGGGGTCGACTTTCAAATTGAAGTTCGGGCATCGCGGCGCGAACCAGCCGGTGAGAGATTTGCGGAGCGGCAAGGTTGCAATCACCGCGCAGAATCACGGTTTTGCTGTCGATCCAGAGTCGTTGCCCTCGAATGTGGAAGTAACGCACATCAATCTAAACGACGGCACCGTGGAGGGGATGCGACATAAAGAATTGCCGATTTTCAGCGTGCAATATCACCCAGAAGCTGCGCCCGGCCCGCACGACGCCACCTACTTCTTCGACCAGTTCGCCGATCTGATTGAAAACCAAAAATAATTACGAAGCTCGAATGAATGACGAAGGAAATCCGAATTCTCAAATGACGAAAGTTTTGACGACGATTTTTGCCATTCGTTTTTCGTCATTTTCCGCTTTGTGATTGATTGACCGGCGCGCCTAGCAGCCGACATTTGTCTCATGTTTAACTCAATCCAAAATAAACCAACCGTCCTGAAAGTTGCGGTCGTCGCGACATTCATTGCCGCGTTGGCAGTTTCTCCATTCGCCATTGCGCAGGAGCACGAACACGGCGACGACGCGGCCGCTTCGAAAGAAGTGACCGGCGAGGTCGTCGATATGATGTGCTACGTCGATCACAATGCCGTGGGCGAAAAGCACGGCCAGTCATGCGGCGCCAAATGCATTAAAAGCGGTGGGCCCGTTGGTATTGTAAGCGAGGGCAAAGCGTATCTGGTCGTTGGCGAACACAAGCCGATCAACGATCAACTCGCCGACTATTGCGGTAAAACCGTCACGGTAAAAGGCAAGATGGCGGATCGCGGTGGTATTGCGATGATCGAGAACGCCGAGATCGTAAAGAAATAGCGCGAACCCCTTTCCGATCTGGGGTAGCGCACGCGTCTCGCGTGCTGGCGAGCGCGTCCCGCGATCGCGAACTTTTCGCGTGATCGATCAATCCGTCGAGTATGAGAGTTTCAACAAAAGATTGTTTCGGCGCGACGCCGAAACCAGCACGCGAGACGCGTGCGCTACCCAGAATCTTCGGGCGTGATCGTCATTTGTAGTAAGGCCGCAATGAAGCTCGCAGCTTTCCGACTTTAAGAGCCGCTTCCATTTGGGAGTCGGGGACCGAATCATCGGCGAGTCCGCCACCGGACGGATTCGCCGTGGCGAACTTGCAAATCTTCCCCGCCTCCAGCGCCGCCAGCGGCAAGCCATCGCGAAACAAAATGCGATTTGCCGTCAGCGAGGCAATTCGCGGCCCGGGCGTTAGAATGCCTTGCAAATTTAGCGGATCAGCAGCGCTCAGCGTGATCAGGTCCCGGTTTGGGGGCGCCTTGCGAATGGAGCGTAATAAGCCAATCGCTTCCGGTAGCGCGAATTGTTCGCCGCTGACTCCGCCGACAAAATAACCGCCGCGAATCTCGCCGCGTGCCTCCCAGCGGCGATAAATTCGCCCCAACTCGTACCATGTCGTCGCGAAAGTTTCGCGCTCGCGCAAACGACGAAAGACAACGCCGTAACGACGGAGCAACACGCGAGCAAATTTCTCGACCGCGGCATCGCGCAAGGAGGCCTCCGCGCCATTTCCGGACGTTTGGGATGGGATTTGCGCTTTCAACAAGGACCACCGTCCTGCAAACTCGATGCTCGCGAGGTTTGTTTTGCGGCGGCGTTTTCCTTCGTTACGCCCAAACGTTGGCCGTTTGTCGGACGGAACGAGAAGCGCGCGCAATCCATCGAAACTGTCTGAGGTGACGAAGCCAAGCGCGGCGAGCTGGGACAACGCTTCTTCGACCTGGGACGGCAACACGTCCGTTCGACGCACGATTTCCGAGAAGAAGAGCGCGCCCCCGTGTCTTAGCGCATCGAGCACGGTTTGCGTATCCGACGAGAGTTCCGCTGCCGAATTTGTTTGAGTTAAATGCAGCCAGTCATCCAGATTTTCCCGCTGGTATAACGCAATAGGACTGCTCCGCAGCGGCGCGAACATACGAGCCTTTGGGTTTTGTGGCGGGCTCAAGCGGCCCCACCCGACACGGCCAGAGAAGCAAAGGCGATCCAGCCATTCGGGGTCATAGTCGTTAACACGCGCGGCGAGCACCGCCGATTCCCAGGCTGCCAGCGGCAACTCGCAACCGTCAAGTTGTTCCAGGACAGACTGCAAGCCTTCCGGACCTTCAACGCGATGTTCCGGATCGACGCGCTGCCATGCCAAAAGAAAACGGCAAAATTCCTGGGGTGAGACCGGTTGAATTTCAGCGCGCAGCCGGTCAATCGTGAGCCGATGGATTCGCGCCAGCAATCTGCGATCGCACCATTCCTGTTCCGTCGCGCCGGGCTGAAATTTTCCGCGCAAAACAAAGCCTTCCGCTTCGAGCGCCAGCAATGCGGTATCGATCTCGGAGCGCGACAAGCTCAGCAGATCCATCAGCTCGCCTACGGTGACTGGACCGGCAACCTCCATTCTGCCGCGCACCAATTCGCGAATGGCATCGGCGCGTTCCCAAGTTTGTTGCCGCGCAGATTCGGGCGCGACTAACTCAGGTTCGAGCGTGGCCTGCGGATAGATTGTTTGAAGCATTGGCAAACGTTCCGCAGCCGCCCAAGAAGTTTTTTCTGCAAATCGAAGTTGAGTTGCTCGATTGGAAGCAACCAGTTCTTTCAGTAAATGTTCTGCAGCAGCGCCGTTTCCTTCATGATGAATGGAATTTGCGGCTTCCTCTGCCGACATCACCCCGAGGAGCATCAGCGCATCGTGCAATTCATCCGCATTGGTCGCTTCCGGCCAGGCTTCGCGACGCACTTTCTCGATTGCCGCCGCGTCGAGAATTCCCAAACCCTCGCTTCCGTTGCGTTCCGAAGCGCGCCGCGTGTACACCGCCTGGGTGCGCCGCTCTTCCAAAGGCGCGTTATCCAGAAAAGCGTAGGGCCGCGCATTGAGAATCTCCGAAGCCAGCGGCGACGGCTCGGGCAAGTCACGCGCGATGCAACGAATCTCGCCATTCTCAATTTTGCGCAGGACTTCTTCCAACCCATCAATGTCCATCGCTTCGGTCAAGCAATCGTTAATCGTCTGCTTCACCAGCGGATGATCGGGAATCTCCCGGTCCCCGACGATGTGTTCGAGACAGGCAAGCTGGTCCGGGAAAACTGCGGCCAGAAGATTTTCCGATTCCATCCGTTGCAGTGGCGCGGCGATTTTTGCGCCACCACGAAACCGAGGGACTGCAAGTGAGCGGGTCGCGTTCCAGCGCCAGCGAATGGTGAACATCGGCGCATCCAGCAAAGCCTGGACGAGAAGATCGCGAACCGTTTTGGAATTCAGGTAGCGAAAGACTTCTTCGAGCGGGAATGAATGTTGCGTTCCGAGCGAAATTACGATCGCGTCATCGGTGGCCGCGGCTTGCAGCTCGAAGTTGAAAGAGCGGCAAAAACGTTTTCGCAGCGCGAGTCCCCACGCGCGATTGATTCGATTGCCGAATGGCGAATGCAGGACGAGTTGCATTCCGCCAGACTCGTCAAAGAAACGTTCCATCACCAAAGTTTGCTGCGAAGGAATCGCGCCGAGCGTGCGATAAGTGTCAGCAAAGTAATCGGCGATTTGCTGGGCCGCGCGTCTGGGGAGCGCAGGCTGCCAGCCTGCAGTTTCCGGCAGCTTGCCGGAAACACCGAGGTGCTCCTGCCCGGGACGTAGCGCGCGAATTTCGGCGCGGCAAGCTGCCGCGCCGGGCAGGCTGGCAGCCTGCGCTCCCCAGAACTCGGCTTTCGCTAGCCATTCACCGGGATCGTGTCCGCCAGCCAGCAGCTTTTCGATCTCGATTCGTAAATCGGACACAGCCTGTGATAGCTCCGACGTGCGCGCCGGAGCTTCACCCAGCCAAAATGGAATTCCCGGCGGCTGGCCTTTGGCATCTTCGACGCGCACGACACCGGAGTTGATACGCAAGATTCGCCAGGAGGCGTTGCCAAGTTGGAAAATGTCGCCGGCCAAACTTTCAACCGCGAAATCCTCGTTCACTGTGCCGACGAACGTTTCCGACGGTTCGACGACGACCCGATAATCGGCGTTGTCCGGAATGGCGCCGCCGGAAGTCAGGGCGACGAGTCGCGCACCGCGCCGGCCGCGCAAACGATGATTCACGGCATCGTGATGAATCAGGGCCGCGCGTCGCCCGCGCTTGGTGCTAAAACCGTCGGCGAGCATCTTAACGATGCTGTCGAATTCTTGGCGCGCCAGATTTCGATAGGGCCAGGCCGAACGAACGAGCTCGAAAAACTCATTTTCATCCCAATCTTCAGTGGAGGCAGCAGCGACGATTTGTTGGGCCAGAACATCCAGGGGCTTTTCCGGAATCAGCAGACGATCGAGCTCGCCGCGTCGAACACAACGAAGCAGCGCCGCGCATTCGACGAGTTCATCGCGACTCAGCGGAAAGATGCGGCCTTTCGGCATACCGCCACGCTTATGCTCCGCGCGCCCGACGCGTTGCAGCAGCGTCGCGATGGAGCGCGTCGTGCCGAGCTGGCAGACGAGATCAACCGAGCCGATGTCGATCCCCAGCTCGAGCGAAGCCGTGGCAACGAGCGCTTTCAATTCACCGCGCTTCAATCGGTCCTCTGCGTCCAAACGCAGCCTTGCGGAAAGACTTCCATGATGCGACGTGACCGCATCCGCACCGAGCAGTTCGCTCAAATGATGCGTGACGCGCTCGGCCATTCGGCGCGTGTTCACGAAAACCAAGGTCGTCCGGTGCCGTTCAATCAACTCCGCGAGACGATGATAGATTTCCTCCCAAACTTCATTCGACATGACCGCTTCAAGGCGCGACTTGGGAATTTCGATCGCCACATCCAACTCGCGCTGATGACCGATGTCGATGACCTCGCAATCAGGGTTGCCGTTCGTGCCGCTCCGGAGTCCCTGATCTGTAGGGGAAGCTGACAGCTTCCCGTGGCCCCCATCGTCAACTGCGCGCATGCCGACCAGAAAACGGGCAACCTCCTCGATCGGTTTTTGCGTCGCGGACAAACCGATTCGCTGGAGTCCGCCTGAGGCGGATTTCGTCAGTGCCGCCAAACGCTCGATGCTCAGCGCAAGATGAGCGCCGCGCCTGTCGTCCACGACAGCGTGGATTTCGTCCACGATCAGCGTTCGGACCGTGCTCAACATCCGCCGGCCGGACTCGGAAGTGAGCAGCAGATATAAAGACTCCGGCGTGGTAACGAGAATGTGCGGCGGCTTCTTGATCAGTGCCTGGCGCTGCGCGGCAGTTGTGTCGCCCGTGCGAACTTCAGCGCGCACATCGATCTTGCTTGCCGCGCCGAAGGTCGCCGCGGCGACCGAAGGCGGGCGGCCCTCTGTTTCCTGCAGCAATGCGCGAATTCCCGCGAGCGGCTCCTGAAGGTTTTTGCGAATATCATTGCTTAATGCTTTGAGTGGCGAGACGTAGACAACCTGCGTTTCATCCGGCAATTCAGCCCGCACGCCCTCACGAAAGAGGACGTCAAGCGAAGCAAGAAACGCCGCCAGCGTCTTGCCCGAACCTGTCGGAGCAGAAATCAGCACGTGGCGGCCGGATTGGATTGCTGGCCAGCCGCGCACCTGCGGTTCGGTCGGCGAGCCGAAGGTTTGCTCGAACCACCGCGCGACCACGGGATGAAATCGAAACGACTGCATGAGTACCTAAAACCGCGACAATGCGGAACGTTCAATTTAGGCCGCGCCGCGAGAAAGAAAAGCAGCGGTGCATTCTTGTAGGGGAAGCTGACAGCTTCCCCTACAGCCATCTTGAACAGATTTGGCGGGCCGGATGTGTGCCGGTCCTGACGAATCACGAATCACGGATCATCGATCACGCTTTCTCTTCACCGATTGCTGACAACCGTCGGCGGTGCCGGTCTGCTCATTTCAAGTCCGCCACCGGACGGACTCGCTGTGGCGAGCTGGGCGCTCACCTTCTGAATTTGCGCTGCCTGCTCTTTAAGCTGCGCGGTGAGGGCCTGTATTTCTTCTTGCTGCTGGGCGACGGCGGTTCGGAATTCCTTCTTTAGGCCGCTAATCGTGGCTTCCTGTTCCTCGACTTTGCGGTGCTCTTTGAGGAACTCATTAAGCAGCATCGCATTCACCGCCTCGTAACGCACTGTTTGTGGCTTTCCTTCCTTGTCGCGGCTAACCAGATCGGTGCTGATTTCAGCCACCTCCTCGGCAATCAAACCAAAGGAGAGCTTATGCGAGGGATCGGTCTCATGCTTGTAGCGGAAGGTGACCGGTTTCAGGGCGAAAAGCGCTTCGCTGGCTGTGCCCATGGGTTTGATTTCCTCTTTATAGCGCCGCGAGGAAACGAGCGTTCCGAGCGCGCCATCAGAGCGAATGTAAACCGGCCGGTCATCCACCAAAGAGTCGTAGATGCCGCCGATATAGGTGAAGGCGTAAGGCGTACCACTGGAAGCAAAAGCGCCGATGGCAATCACATTCGACTCGCCGGCCAGACCAGCATCGCCGATATAGATATTGTTGCTGCCCGAGGTCTGATTGCTGCCGGCGTCCACGCCCAAGGCCGTGTTGCCTTCGCCGAGGGTGTTGGCCAGGAGAGAATAATAACCGACAGCAGTGTTGCCGGCGCCGGTCGTGTTACTAGAGAGCGCAAGATAACCGTTTGCCGTGTTGCTGTCGCCTCCAGTGTTGACAACGAGCGCTCCGGCACCATTGGCTGTGTTTCCGACACCGGTCGTGTTGCTGTAGAGCGCCTGATAACCGGTAGCCGTGTTGTAGCTGCCGGTAGCGTTGAACGCGAGCGCTTGAATACCGTTGGCCGTGTTGCCGATGCCGGTGTCGTTGTGATAGAGCGCAGCAAAACCAGTGGCCGTGTTGAAGTCGCCGGTAGTGTTGCTATAGAGCGCCTGATAACCGTTAGCGGTGTTTTCGATGCCGGTGGTATTTTTATAGAGCGCAGCAAAACCAGTGGCCGTGTTGGCGGCGGCGGTGTTGCGGTAGAGCGCTGCGTAACCGGTAGCCGTGTTGTAGCTGCCGCTAATGTTGTTCGCGAGCGAATAAGCGCCAGTGGCACTATTAAAAAACCCGCTGGTGTTGTTAAACAGCGAAAAAACGCCCGTGGCGGTGTTGAAGCCGCCATTGGTATCGCTAAACAGGGCCCGAAGACCCGTCGCCGTATTTTGGTTGCCACTGGTGAGGTGATTAAGCGCCTCGAACCCAGTGCCGGTGTTCCAGATCCCAGTGGTCCGGCTGACGAGCACCCCAATGCCTTCCCCATTGTTGGAGCCGGGTATGGCGCCCTCTGTGTCGGGACCCACTGCCTGCACTTTTGGCAAAAGCCCAAAGCAGACCAACGCCGCCGCCGAAATAATAAATGTTGTAAGGTTTTTTGACTGAATTAACTGATTCATATGGTGAACTCCTTTTTCTCCCCGCCTGAGACGGGTCCCGAACGGCACCGAGTTTGAACAGTCCTCACGAGCATGACCAGAAAAATTGCTGCCCGCGAATCCACGCGAATTAGCGCGAATGGATCGATATCCAACTTGCTCTTTTCGCGTCTATTCGCGTGCTTCGCGGGGAACCGGTCTAAAATTTTATGGATTGTTTCCGCCTTCGTCCGGACAGGCGCGCCATTTGCGGAGCCGGTTTATTGAGTTCCGTCTGATCGCTCACTTTTTGGATTTGGGCCGCCTGCTCTTTGAACTCTGCGGTAAGAATTTCGATTCCCTTCTTTAGCTCAGCGATCGTCGTTTCCTGTTTCTGGATCCTTTGGTCCTGCTCCTCCATTTTGCGGTGCTCCTTGAGAAGTTCGTTTAGCAGCATCGCGTTCACTGCCTCGTAGCGCACGGTGTAGATTTCGCCCTTCTCGTCTCGGACCGAATCCTTAGCGCAATTACTTCACGCAACATCCGTAAGCTGTCGTGAATGAAACGGACCTTGCTTCCCTCCGCATGGTTCCAGCGCACCGGAATTTCGCGGATGCGCAACCCGGCGCGCTGCGCCAGATAAAGCAACTCGACATCAAAGGCGAAGCCGTCGATGCGAGCGGCTTCGATAATCGGGCGACAAACGTCGAGGCGGAACGCTTTGAAACCGCATTGCGTGTCCCAAAATGGGAGGCCCGTGGCGACACGGACAAGAAGATTGAAGATCCGGCCAGCCTGTTCGCGTCGCCAGGGTTGGTGCTGACCGATCAAGCTCCGGTCGATCGCGCGCGAACCAAAGGCGATGTCGATTTCACCATTCGAAATCGGCTCGATCAGTTTCGGCGTTTCCTCCAGAGGCGTCGAAAGATCGGCATCGGAAAAGAGGCCGATCGGTTTTTGCGCCGCCAGCAATCCCGAACGCACAGCGGCGCCTTTGCCGCGATTTGGAAAATTCTCGAGCAAGCGGGTTGCGATCTTCGTGTTCGAAAAAACTTCGCGTGTGATGCTGGCAGTTACATCCGTCGACCCGTCATTCACTACGATCAACTCGCTCTCAGGAGCGGCACGGGCGAGATAATCGAGCGTGGCGCGAAGGGTTTTGCCGATGCGGGCCGCTTCGTTAAAGCAAGGAATGACAATGGAGAAGGGCGGCAGCATGGGATGGCGAGATTCGTAATTCGTGAATCGCGATTCGTCGATGTAACGATGTAACGATTTACCGATTCACGAGGTTCTACTTATAAATCTCGACCACCAACTTGCCGTTCGGATCGACATAACCCCGGTACATCCCAGAGGTATTAAACGGCAGAGCGATGTTGCCTTGGCGGTCGATCGCGATTAAGCCGCCCGTGCCGCCCAGCTTGGCCACTTTTTCCAGGACGGTTTGCGCAGCCTCGTTCAGCGACATTCCACGATATTCCATCAGAGCCGAAACATCGTGCGCTACCGTTGCCCGAATAAAATATTCGCCGTCGCCGGTGGCTGAGACGGCACAAGTCGCATTGTTTGCATAAGTGCCCGCCCCGATGACCGGGGAATCGCCGACGCGACCGGGGCGCTTGTTAGTTGTGCCGCCGGTTGAAGTCGCCGCAGCAAGATCGCCATTTTGATCGAGCGCAACAGCTCCGACTGTTCCGTGTCGATCTTGATCGGTGATAACAAACACCTTTCCGGCGCGGCCAGTCCGGTGTTTTTCCGCGGTTTTGATTTTCTGCAAGGCGTCCCAGCGTTCCTGGGTGTAAAAATATTTTTGGTCCCGCAGCAACTCCACGCCATTTTCCTGGGCATAGGCTTCTGCGCCTTCGCCATCCATCATCACGTGTCCTGATTTTTCCATCACCAGTCATGCCAGGCTCACCGGATTTTTTATGTGCTTACCGCTGCGACGGCGCCGGCCGT
>Ga0137375_10001317_pt1 | contig 28594 bp, 24 predicted proteins | sample SagtaG_24_FD_104936 | JGI IMG/M metagenome (GOLD analysis project Ga0137375, IMG submission 104936) | Vadose zone soil microbial communities from Sagehorn Ranch, Mendocino, California, USA - Sage1_R_113_16 metaG | ecosystem: Environmental > Terrestrial > Soil > Vadose zone | place: USA... | reverse complement strand
CGTGGCGTGCGCGCGAAATGCCGCGATCGCGCGGTGGAGGAGCGCGCGGGATTTGAGGTTCGACACGAATCCGATGAAATCGCCCACGTCTGGATACGCGAGGTTCAGGGGGAACGGGTAGCGCTGGCTGCCTTTCTCCGTGTCGTAGTAGCCGATCGATTCAATCGACAGCATCGCCACGATTTGATCGTTGCGCGCCCGCGCGGCGGTCGCGTAATGGCGGCTGCCCATGTCGGCCGTCGGAAACGACGGCGGTTCCTCGTTGGGAAAGAACACGAAGCGCACGGTGCGCGCCTGGCGCTCGTGGGCGAAGACTCGCGCGAGCACGAGCACGCCTGCGACGCCGCTCGCATTGTCGTCCGCGCCGGGCGCATCCTCGGCGGTGTCGTAGTGCGCGCCGAGCACGACGACTTCGTGCGCGTGACCGGGAACGCCGGGAAGCGTCGCCTCAAGGGTGCGGTAGCTGCGATCGTGCGCGGTGAACTCCTCCGAAACCACTTGATACCCGAGATCCTGCAGGCGGCGCTCGATGTACGCCGACGCCCGCAGGACGTTGGAATAAGTCTCATCGCTGCGCACGCCGATGTCGTGCGCGAGCGCGGTCACGTGGCGCTGGAGCTCGGAGCGGATACGCGCTTGGTTCGGCGTGAGCGGTGGCAACGGGCCGGCGAATGCCGGACCGGGCATACGTACCGTGAAGAGCCAGATGATGAGGAACAACAGCGGCAGGATTGCGGCGATCGCGATCATGCGGATCCGCCCCCAGCGAGTGCGGGGAACGATGGCCACGCGCATCGGGGTAAGATAACTTCCACTCGGGTCCCCTCTCGGAGCACAGATGACCGTCCGTCGCTGCCTATGGCTCGTCCTCCTCGTTCTTCCGACAACGCTTTCGGCACAGCGTACCCAGAAACCGGCCCTGCACGGGCGTCATTGGGTCGCCATCACGGGCAAACCGCTCGGCGCGGAGGCCGGCGCCATGATGTTCCAGAAGGGCGGCAACGCGGTGGACGCCGCGTGCGCGATGCTCGGGGCCGTGACGACGATGTGGGACGTGCTGTCATGGGGTGGAGAAACCCAGGCTTTGATCTACAATCCGAAAACAAAGAAGGTCATCGCAGTCAACGCCCTCGGCGTGGCACCAACCGGGGCGACGGCTGACTTCTACCGCTCCAACGGCATGCGGTTTCCGCCCGAGTATGGTCCGCTCGCGGCGGTCACTCCCGGTACGCCCGGTGGGCTGATGGTGATGCTCGCGGAGTACGGAAAGTTGAGTTTGCGGGACGTGCTCGAGCCGGCAATCCGCATGGCGGATGGCTATCCAATCGAAGAGGAGACGGCGAACTCGATCGAGCGCAACAAAGGTTGGCTCAAGCAGTGGCGCTACTCCCGCGCCGTCATGCTGCCCCATGCCGGCGAGGCGCGGGAAGCGCCCGAGGCCGGCGAGATCTTCCGGCAGCCCGAGCTCGCGGCGACGCTCCGCAAGCTGGTGGAAGCTGAGCAGGACGCGCTGCGGCGCGGCAAGAACCGGCACGACGCGATCATGGCCGCCTACGATCGGTTCTATCGCGGCGATATCGCGCAGGAGTTCGTGCGCGGGCTGCAGGAAGAAGGCGGGCTCATCACGTTGCCGGACCTGGCCAACTGGCGGGTCAAAATAGAAGAGCCAGTAATGACACAGTATCGCGGCATCGACCTCTACAAGCTGCCGCAGTGGTCGCAGGGACCCGCCATGTTGCAGGCGCTGAACATCCTCGAAGGCTTCGATCTCAAGGCGATGGGCTACAACAGCACGCGCTACATCCACACGCTATACCAGGCGATGAGCCTCGCCTTCGCCGATCGCGACTTCTACTACGGCGACCCGGCGTTTCCGCCGGATGAGCCGATGCGCGGATTGCTGTCGAAGGAATACGCACGCGAGCGGGCCAAGCTGATTAACCCGGACCACAATGACCCGGATATCAAACCGGGCGATCCGTATCCCTTCCAGGGCGGCACCAACCCGTATTTGCCGCTGCTCCAGCGGTGGTCTCCTCGGCCGGTGACCACCTCCGAGGGCGAGGGGAGCGATGACGCGGCGGCGCTCGCGGCGTTCGATGAAGCGTTCCGTCGCGGTACCACATCGATCGAAGCGGCAGATACATCGGGGTGGGTGGTTTCGGTCACACCATCGGGCGGCTGGATTCCGGCGGTGATCGCGGGCCACACCGGCATCGGGGTGAGCCAGCGGGCGCAGCAATTCGTCGTCGACAGCGCGGACAATCCCTTCAACGTGATCGTGCCCGGCAAGCGGCCGCGTGTGACGTTGACGCCGAGTCTGGCACTAAAGGACGGAAAGCCGTTCTTGGCGTTTGCGGTGCAGGGTGGCGACACGCAGGATCAAAACCTGCTGCAGTTTTTCTTGAACGTCGTCGAATTCGGGATGGATGTGCAGCAGTCGGTCGAAGCCGCCAACATCACGAGCTACCAGATGCGCAACTCATTCGGCGAGCATAAGACCGAACCGGGGCGGTTGACGCTGCGCGACGACACGCCGTCATGGGTGCGTCACGAGCTGCGCGCGATGGGTTACCGGTTGGACTTCGATGACCGCACGTCCGGTCCCATCAATGCGATCTTCTTCGACTGGAAGCACGGCTCGTTCTGGGGCGGGTCGTCGAACCACGGCGAGGACTACGGTATCGCGTGGTAGGGTTATGACTTTTGGCGCGGTTGGCCTTCCACCACCTGAGGCTCTTAGGGAGCTTAAAAGGGAACGTCGCCAACCTGCGATACGCGAGCACCATGAACACTCGACGCTCAACCTTGCTTCTCCGCGCGCTCCTCGGAGCGGCTTTCTTAGCGACGCTCTCATGCGGTGACTCGCCCACCGAGCCCACGCCTAATCCACCGCCATCGCTGTTCAACGTGGATCCCCCTCAAGTGGTGGTCGGATCCCCGGACTTTACGCTCACCGTGCGCGGTGCGGATTTCGTATCTGCCTCGCGGGTCCGGTGGAATGGTCAGGATCGCGCGACGACCTACGTGAGCGATACGCTCCTTACCGCCCGGGTCGCGGCCGGGGACGTGGACTCCACCGGCCCGGTCGCCGTTACGGTTTACACCGGATCGCCTGGGGGAGGCGTATCGGGAGCCCTTTCGCTCGCCATCGTGAATCCCGCGGCGACCATCGCGTCGATCACGCCCGATAGGCTAGCGGCGCCCGGTGACTCGTTCACGCTGCGGGTGACGGGGACGGGCTTCGTCGCGGGGTCGTGGGTGTCGTTTGGAGGCTGGGCGCTGTCCGCGAGACTCGAGTCGCCTGGCGTCTTGACGGCGAACGTTCCCGCGTATTTCCTGCAGACCCCGGGTTTTGTGGAGGTAAGGGTAGCCAATCCTCCACCGGGTGGGGGCCTCTCCGCGCCCGACACGTTCAGGATCGAGTACGCAGTGCCGTTGATCAGCGCGCTCTCGCCCGACTCGGCGTTCACGGGGGCCGGGTTCACGTTGACGGTCGTGGGCAGTCGATTCACGCCACAAGCCGTCGTGCACTGGAACGGCAGTTCGCGACCTACGACGTTCGTCAGCGCGACGAGGCTCCAAGCAGCGATCCCCGCGAGCGACGTCGCGAGTTCGGGTTCGCCGATGATTACCGTCGTGCACCCGCCGCCCGGCGGCGGCAGCTCGGCGGCGGTCGCGTTCCGCGTGCGTGAGGCTCCCCCTCGCATCACGGATGCGTCGCCGAGCATGGCGACCGCAGGTGGTGCGGCGTTCACGCTCACGGTCAACGGCTCGACTTTCGCGGTTGGGGCCACGGTCCAGTGGAACGGCCAGGATCGCGCGACGACGCGTCTCAGTGCTTCCAGCCTCCAGGCCGATATTCCAGCGTCGGACATCACGCAGGCGGGCACGGCCCAACTCACGGTCGTGAACCCCGGAGAGAGCGGCGTCTCAGGACCGTTCGCGTTACCAGTTGTTCCTGCGAGCCCAACCGTCGGGACGCCCATCACCGTCGTGCTGGCCACGAACGACATCGCGTACGATCGGACGAGAGGGACCATCTGGGCCTCGGTGCCCGGTAGCGACACGCAGCGGGGGAACACCGTGACCGCGATCGACCCGACGACGGGCGTGATCGGCGCATCGATCAGCGTGGGCAGCGAGCCCGGGCCGCTGGCGATCTCCGACGACGGTGCCTACCTGTACGTGGGTCTCGGTGGCGCTCCACTGGTCGTGCGTGTCAATCTCGCGACGGGTGCGCGAGACATCGACCTCGACATGGGGAGCGGCTCGCTGGGGGATCAGCGCGCCGAAGATCTCGTGATCCTGCCGGGCCTGTCACGGACTCTGGCCGTATCCGTACGCAACACGTGCTGCAGCCCACGTCACATGGGCGTAGCGCTCTATGACGACGGGACGCGGCGCTCCCAGATGACGCAGGGACACACGGGGAGCGACCGGATCACCCGCACGGCCAGCGCCGCGCGGCTCTTCGGGTACAACAACGAGACGACCGAATTCGGGGCGCGCACGATCGCCGTCACGGCCACGGGGCTCGTCGAGGAGGCCGTTAAGGGCGGCGTCATCGGCGGCTTCGGCGTGGACATCAAGTACAACGGCGGGCTCGTCTACGCGACGACTGGAGCGCTGGTGGATCCCGAGACCATCTCCCTGCTCGGCACGTTCCCGACCGGAGGCCTTGTTGAGCCGGATGTGAGCAATGGACGCGTGCATTTCTTCGCCGGCACCACGCTTCGAACGTATCACTACCGGTCCTTCGCGTTTATCGCCTTGTCGGACATCTCCGCTGCCGCAGGGAGCGGTACGCTCATCCGCTGGGGCAACGATGGATTGGCGTTCCGCACCGCGAGTCAGATCGTCCTCGTGCGCGGGACGCAGGTGGGGAATCCCTGAACGCGCTGCGTCGCGCCGCCGCGTTCGCTGCGGTGGCGTTCGTTGCCTGCGATTCCCCGTCTCCCTTCCAGCCTCGAGGGGAGGGGGAACGAGTGCCGATCGGGGTCGCGATCGAAGGTCAGGCCCGCGTCGATTCAGCCAGCCAGTACTCCTTCGCCGGGAGCGCGAACCAGCCGTACCTCATCTTCCTCGAATCGCTGCAAGAGGGCGTCCACCTCTGGGTCTATGACTCGATTCATGGGTTCCTCGCCGTCGACCACAGTGCAGTCGCGGGCGGGCCGTGGCTCGAGCAGAACCCAAGCACCACGTTCGGTGCGTCTGCGGCAGCCGTGTATAGGATATCGCTGCGGGCGATTCCGCCGGCGACCACGGCCCGTTTTCGGTTCAAAGTACACGCGATCGACACGAGGCCGGAACGCGTGGCGGCGTCTTTTGCCTTTGGCGATACCGTGATCGGCGAGACAATCGATCCGATGTACGATCTGGATTGGTTCCATGCTCACGGTGCCCAGGGGCAAGAGATTGTGACGGTCGTAGAGCCATGGGAGCCCGCCGGCTCGGGATCGGTCGGCCTCAGCGTCATTGACGATTCGACGAAGCAGCTCCTGGGCTACGTGTTCGCTGATGCGGGCGCCGTCAATCGTTTGACCACGGGTCGGATGCGCCTCGCGGGCACCCACGATTACCGGTTCGCGTTCGGCGCCGTGACCAGCAACATGTATCCCCGGTACCGCGGGCCGTACCGCTTCTGGACGTACGTGATCGATCGGGCGCCCGAGCACCGCGCGGCGGCGATCCCGCTCAACACGGAAATCGGGAACGAGCGCATCGACCGAGCGGGGGACGTCGACGAGTTCACGTTTTCCGCGGCCGCGGGCGCCGAGTTCAACGCCTTCGTGCAAGGCGGAGGGCGCCCCGTTCAATTGGAAGTCGCGCGCCAGGGCAGCAACACGCCGTTCGCCGTGGCGACGAGTCATCCTGCCGACACCGCGTTGTTCACACACCCGACGAATCGCTTCAGCATCACCCAGGCCGGTACATACGTCGTGCGATTGGCGGGGACCAACCCCTACGAGGTCGCGGACACCGGCGCCTACCGCGTGTACCTGTACGCGATCGACCCGCGGCCCGAGCGCTTGCCGTCGACGATCGCACCGGGGGACACGGTGACGGGCGAGGACATCGGACTCCCGGGCGATGTTGACGAATTCACGTTCACCGGCGCCGCGGGCGAGGAGGTCAACGCGTTTCTCCAGGCCCAGGACGGATCCACCGAGACGCGTCTGCAGCTCGATGTTCTGAGCGAGGCAGGGACCGCCCTGCGGTCGGCTCAGAGCATCGGCACCGACACCAGCTTGCTCGGTCAGATGACCGGACGCTTCACGCTTCCGACCGGCGGCACCTACCGACTTCGGGTAAGCGGCGTGCCGTCATACCCCGCCGACCTCAATCGCGGCGCGTATCGGCTTCTCTTGTATCGGATCAACCCTCGGCCCGAGACGCTGCCTGAGACACTGATCTTCGGCGACAGCCTGAACGGCGAAAGCATCGACCTACCGGGCGATGTGGACGAATTCCGCGTGACCGTGCCGGACTCGAGTGGCGCCAACCTGGCGTTCGAGCTCGAGAGCCCGTCCGAGGGCGGCGCGCTGACGGTTCAGTTGATCGACGCAGCTACCGCACAGGTCATCGCGACGGCCGCTACCTCCCAAGCCGGCATGCGCGCGAGCACCGGTCGTAGGCGCGTGGGGCCTGGGACCTACGTTGTCCGCGTAAGCACGAGTGACTACTACCTGGACCGACCCAAACTCAGGGGCCCCTATCGCCTCTGGTTCTATCGATTCGGGTACGATCCCGAAGTCGTGCCCGACACGATCGCGATTGGCGACACGGTCAGCGGAGAGGCGATCGAGCCTTGGGGCGACGCGGACGTATTCCACTTCCACGGTACACGCGGCCAGCACATCAACATCGCGTTCCAGGGCATGGGGTATCCAGCGGGGACGGCGTTCCAGGCGTGGATCGACGGTCCGCCGGGCGCTCCCGAGTGGGTGATGGCCTCGATAACAAGTCCTACGTCCGCCGGGGCGCTCCATGACCACCAGACGATGCGTCTCGATCTTCCAGTCACGGGATGGTACCACATCACCGTGAGCGCCACGGGCGAGGCGGGCAGTCTGGCAGACCGGGGTCCATATCGGTTAGCCGTAGAGCCCCTGGGAGCGGCGCCGGAAGTCGCACCGTCCGCTTTGGCTCCTGGTGATTCGGTCATGACGGAGTTCCTCGACACACCCGGCGACTGGGATGAGTTCACCGTGACCGCCACGCCGGGACAGGACCTCAATGTGATCTTCCTGGGCAACGCGGCGATGAACGGCTACGCCCAGATCCGGGTGCGCGATGCAACCACCGGCGACAGCCTGGCGGGAAACGTCGGGCAAGGGACGAGAATCGTGGGGCCGTTCCGCGTCCCCGCAGGCGGCCAAGTAATCGTCTCCGTGTACCAAGGCGCAGGTTTCGTCAGGTTCTGCTACGACGCCACGTGCGGCGGGGTCTTCGGACTCGTGGGTCCGTACGCGTTCCGGGTGGACCCCCTGAACCGCGGGCCGGAAAACGTCCCCGCCGCCTACGCTGTCGGCGATACGATTCGCGGTGAAGGCGTCTCACCCGCTGGCGACATCGACGAGTACACGTCGTCCGGGACTCCCGGCGAGGTACTGACTCCGTGGCTGAGGCTCACGGCGGACCCCGTGCCCGTGGAAGGCTTGATCATGCTGGAGGTCGTGGATCCGGCGACGGGAACGAACCTCGCCGGAGGCGGCTGGGCAGTGTTTCGTACGACGGCCGAATTCCTCTCCCCGGGATCCTTCACTGTGCCTGCGGCAGGCGCCTTCATCGTGCGCGTGAAGGGCTATGGCTCGTGGGGTACCGGGATCGCGACCGCCCCCTACGAGTTCTTCGTCAAGCGCGGGCCGTAGCGCCTAGTCCGCCCCCACCGCCTCCCGCTGTTCCTTTTTCTGCGGCTCGCGTAAGCCCAACGACCGCTCGATCTCGCGCGTGATGTGCATCGAGCAGAACTTCGGCCCGCACATCGCGCAGAACTCGGCGCTCTTGAAGTACTCGGCAGGGAGCGCCTCGTCGTGCAGCTCGCGCGCCCGGGCCGGATCGAGCGACAGCCGGAACTGCTCGTTCCAGTCAAACGCATAGCGGGCCCGCGACAGCGCGTCGTCGCGGTCCGTGGCGCCCGGCCGGCGGCGCGAGATGTCCGCCGCGTGCGCGGCGATCTTGTAGGCGATCACGCCTTCCCGCACTTCTTCGGCATTGGGGAGGCCGAGGTGTTCCTTGCGGGTCACGTAGCAGAGCATGTCGGCGCCGAACCACCCGATCATCGCGGCGCCGATCGCGGACGTGATGTGGTCGTAGCCGGGCGCCACGTCGGTCACGAGGGGCCCTAGCGTGTAGAACGGCGCCTCGTGGCACAGCTCCTTCTCGAGCCGCACGTTCACTTCGATCTGATGCATCGGGATGTGCCCGGGGCCCTCGATCATCACCTGCACGTCCTGCTTCCACGCACGTTCCGTCAGCTCGCCGAGCACCGTGAGCTCCGCGAGCTGCGCCTTGTCGGTGGCATCGGCAATGGAGCCGGGCCTGAGCCCGTCCCCGAGCGACAGCGTGACGTCGTATTCGCGCGCGATGTCGAGCAGGCGGTCGTAATGCTCATAGAGCGGATTCTGTTTGCCGTGCTGCGTCATCCAGTACGCCATCAGGGATCCGCCGCGACTCACGATCCCGGTGACGCGTCCCAGCGCGAGCCCCACGTGCTCGCGCAGGATCCCCGCGTGCACCGTGATGTAGTCGACGCCTTGCTTCGCCTGATGCTCGATGTTGTCGAAGATGTGATCGACCGTGAGCGTGGTGATGTCACCGGTGATCTGGATCGCCTGGTAGATCGGCACGGTGCCGATCGGCACGGGCGACGCGGCGATGATCGCCTCGCGGATCGCATCGATGTTGCCGCCGGTGGAGAGGTCCATCACCGTGTCGGCGCCGTAGTGCACCGCGTGATGCAGCTTCTCCAGCTCGCCGTCGATGTCCGACTCGACGGCGGAGTTGCCGATGTTCGCGTTGATTTTGACGCTGGCGACTTTGCCGATCGCCATCGGATCGAGGCGCTGCTCGAGGTGATTGACGTTCGCCGGAATGATGAGCCGGCCAATCGCGACTTCGTCGCGAATCGTCTCCGGCGGCAGACCTTCCCGCTCGGCGACGCGCTCCATCTCGGGAGTGATAGTGCCCTGACGGGCGAAGAACATCTGGGTACGGCAGGTCATACTGAACTCCCTTCGCCGGTACGAACCGGATCAGGTGATGAGGGTGTGATCTCAGCCCACGGCATCATGCCGGGGCACCCCTGTCAATGAAATGATAGACGCCTAGACGCCGAGACGCCGAGACGCCGAGGTCTGTGGAATGTAACCTGGGCTAAACCTCGCGCGGGCGTGGCGGTCCGTAACGCTCGGTGGGCTTGTGATTCTTTTCCCATTCCGTCTTGTACGCGAACGGATCGAGCCCGATCGGCTGGTCCAGAGCCAGAATGCCATCCAGATGGTCGAGCTCGTGCTGCAACAGCTCCGCCATCGGCCCTTCGAGATCCATCGTCACCACCTTGCCCTTCATGTCGGTATACCGGAGCGTCGCGCGGTAGGCTCGATTGACCCGGACCAAAAGGTTCGGGAACGAAAAGCAGTCGTCCCAGACCTGAAAATCGTCGGCCCCGACGTCCGTAATCTCCGGATTGACCATACAAGCCCGGAATTTCCCGACTTCGACCAGCACAACGCGCACGGGCGCGCCGATCTGCGAGGCGGCCAGCGCTCGGCCCATGTCGTATTTCTTACGGGCGGCGCGGAGCGTGTCCCGCAAATCGTCTGAAAGCAGCCGCACCGCCGGGGACTTGGGGTCTTCCACCGGGGTGCAGCGAACCCGCAGGATCGGGTCACCGAGTTGGCGAATGCGTCGAACGGCCATAGGAGCGCGCCAAAATTGCCCCTTTCGGCCCCGCATGCAACTACCTCTAGCCACGACGCCACTTAGCCCCTTAGTCTCTTAGCCCCTATGTCGTTAGCGGGTGTGGTCCTGGCGGCTGGCCGGTCGGCCCGGATGGGGTCCCCCAAGGCCCTGTTGGACTTCCTCGGACTGCCGTTCGCCGTGCGGATCTTGGAGGCCTTGGAGGCCCTCGAGGTCAAAACACGCGTGGTGGTCCTTGGCCCCGACGCACCCCGCATCCAGCCGGCGATCGCCGGCCACGACTGCATGATCGTGGAGAATCCTGAGCCCGAAACCGGTCCCATCGCCTCGCTGCGCGGGGCACTGCGCGCCCTCCAGCCGCTCCAACCCAGTGCCGTCCTGGTCTGGCCCGTCGATCTCCCGCACGTCCGAGTCAGCACCGTGGAGCGAGTGCTCGAGGTCGCTCGCCGGACGGGGTCACCCGTCGTGGTCCCGACGTTCGGCGAGCGTCGCGGGCACCCCGTCATTTGGGGAGCGGCGCTGTTCGGCGACTTGCTGGAGAATCCGGACGCGACGCGCGAAGGCGCTCGGGCGGTCCTGCACCAGCACGAGCGGGAGGTCGTGAGCGTTCCGGTGGACGATCCGGCGGTCATAGACCAAGTCAATACGCCGGAGGACTATGAGCGCCTCGTCCGCGAGTGGAATCGGGACATCTACTAGCGGAATCCCGACAAAGTTATTAGGATACCGGAACTGTATGTCCGTGAAGGACTTCGAGGAGACCAATGACCAGTATTGAAGCCCACGTCCAGCAACCGTACAAGTACGGCTTCGTCACCGACATCGAATCCGAGGTCGTGCCGCCCGGCTTGAACGAGGACGTCATCCGGCTGATTTCCGCCAAAAAGGGCGAGCCGGCGTGGATGCTGGAGTGGCGCCTGAAGGCCTATCGTAACTGGCTCAAGATGACCGAGCCGCACTGGCCCAACGTGAAGTATGGGCCGATCGACTATCAAGCGATCAGCTACTACGCCGCCCCCAAGCAGCGGCCCAAGCTCGACTCGCTCGACCAGGTCGATCCGAAGCTCGTCGCGACGTTCGAGAAGCTCGGCATCCCGATCGAGGAGCAGAAGCGGCTGAGCGGGGTTGCCGTCGATGCCGTATTCGACAGTGTCTCGGTGGCGACGACGTTCCAGGCCGAGCTCGCCAAGTACGGCGTGATCTTCTGTCCGATCTCGCAGGCGATCCGCGAGCACGCGGATCTCGTCCAAAAGTATCTCGGCACCGTCGTCCCGCATAACGACAATTTCTTCGCGGCGCTGAACTCCGCGGTGTTCACCGACGGCTCCTTCGTCTACGTGCCGAAGGGCGTCCGCTGTCCGCTGGAGCTGTCGACCTACTTCCGCATCAACGCGTCATCCACCGGCCAGTTCGAGCGGACCCTCATCATCGCGGATGAAGGCAGCTACGTCAGCTATCTGGAGGGCTGCTCGGCGCCGATGCGCGACGAGAACCAGCTGCATGCGGCCGTCGTCGAGCTGGTCGCGCTCGAGCGGGCGACGATCAAGTACTCGACGATTCAGAACTGGTATCCGGGGGACGAGGAAGGTAAAGGCGGGATCTACAACTTCGTCACCAAGCGCGGCAAGTGCGCCGGTGCGAACTCCAAGATCTCGTGGACGCAGGTCGAGACCGGCTCGGCGATCACCTGGAAATATCCGGGCTGCATCCTCCAAGGCGATAACTCGATCGGTGAGTTCTACTCGGTCGCGGTCACCAGTCACAAGCAGCAGGCCGACACCGGCACCAAGATGATTCACCTCGGCAAGAACACCCGCTCGACGATCGTGTCGAAGGGGATTTCGGCCGGCCGCGGGCAGAACACGTATCGAGGGTTGGTGAAGATCATGAAGGGCGCCGAGGGCGCGCGAAACTATTCGCAGTGTGACTCGATGCTGATCGGCGACAAATGCGGCGCCCATACCTTCCCGTACATCGACGTCCGCAACAGCACGGCGATCATGGAGCACGAGGCGTCGACGTCGAAAATCGGTGAGGACCAGATCTTTTACCTGCGCCAGCGCGGCCTCTCGTCCGAGGACGCGGTGTCGATGATCGTCAACGGCTTCTGCAAAGAAGTGTTCAAGGAGCTGCCGATGGAGTTCGCCGTCGAAGCCACCCGGTTGCTCGGGATCAGCCTGGAAGGGAGCGTGGGGTGAAGAAGGGAAAGGCATTGCTCGAGGTCAAAGGCCTTCGCGTGTCCGTCGCGGGCAACGAGATCCTCAAGGGCGTCGATCTCTCGATTTGCGACGGCGAGGTCCACGCCATCATGGGACCGAATGGCTCGGGAAAAAGCACGCTCGCGCAGGTGCTCGCCGGGCACCCGGCGTATACGGTGCTCGCCGGGACCGCGCAGTACGATGGCAAGGATTTACTCGACATGAAACCGGAGGAGCGCGCGCGTGCCGGTGTCTTCCTCGCGTTCCAGTACCCGGTCGAGATTCGCGGCATCACGAACTCCTATTTCCTGCGGTCGGCGCTGAACGCGTTGCGCCGGGAGCGGGGCGAACCGGAGCTCGATCCCATCGATTTTCTGCAGGTGCTCGAAGCGAAACTGAAATCCATCGGCTGGGACGACTCCATGATGAACCGTCCGGTGAACGAAGGGTTCTCCGGCGGGGAAAAGAAGCGCAACGAGATCCTCCAGCTCGCCGTGCTCGAACCGCGCCTCGCGATCCTCGACGAGACGGACTCCGGGCTCGACATCGACGCGCTGAAGACCGTCGCCCAAGCGGTCAACCAGCTGCGCAATCCCGAGCGCGCTTTCCTGATCGTGACGCATTATCAGCGATTGTTGAACTACATCACGCCCGACGTCGTGCACGTCCTCGCGGACGGCCGGATCGTGAAGTCCGGTGGGCCCGAATTGGCCCAGGAACTCGAGGCCCGTGGCTACGACTGGCTACGCGATGGCGTAATGGTGTCGTGACGATGGCAGTGAAAACAGGCTCGGTAGAACGGCTCGTCGGCTCCTATCACGCGTGGGCAGCGAACGGGGCGTCGCGCGTTCCCGCATGGCTCAAGGATCTGCGCGCCGGCGGCATCGCCCGCTTCGGCGACCTGGGCTTTCCGAACATGAAGCAGGAGGCGTGGCGCTTTACCAGCGTCGCGCCGATCGCGGAAGGATCCTTCGAGCTCGCGGAGCCGCCAACTCGGATTCCGACGCTCGAGGACATCCGGCCGTTCTTGCTGCTCGAGGCCGGCTATCGCCTCGTGTTTGTTGACGGTTTTTTTCAACGCTCTCTCTCGACGCCTTTCCTCGACGACGTTCAAAGCCTTGCCCACGTCGTGACCCATCGCCAGGATCTCGTGCGCCAGCATCTCGGCCAGTACGCTGCCACGCAGGACCGGCCGTTCGCCGCACTGAATACCGCGTTCGTCAGCGACGGAGCATTTGTTCACGTGCCGGCCAAAGCGACAATCGCGGAGCCGATTCAGCTGTTGTTCCTGTCCACTGGCGGGGAGCCTGCGGTTACCCATCCTCGTAATCTCGTCGTGCTCGAGCGGGAAGCCCGCGCGAGCATCGTCGAGACGTACGCATCGCTGAGCGAAGCGAAGGCCCCGTATTGGACGAACACCGTCACCGAAATCGTGGTCGCGGACTCAGCCAGGGTAGACTATCATCGCGTGCAGCGCGAGAGTGCGCGTGCCTATCACGTGGCGGCGACGCAGACCCATCAGGGCCGGGACAGCACCGTCAACCTGCACGCGGTGGCATTCGGTGGGGCCCTGGCGCGTCACGACATCGGCGCGGTGATGGCGGGTCCTGGCGGGACGCTGATCCTCAACGGTCTGTACCTGTTGGCGGGCGAGCAGCATGCCGATCATCACACGACGATCGACCACGCGGCCGACCACTGCCAGAGTCACGAATACTTCAACGGCGTGCTCGATGGGAAGTCGCGCGGCGTGTTCACGGGACGGATCATCGTCCGCCCCGGTGCACAAAAGACCGACTCGAAGCAAACCAACAACAACCTGCTGCTCTCGACTGACGCGCACGCCGACAGCCAACCCCAGCTCGAGATCTATGCCGACGATGTGAAGTGCACGCACGGCTCGACGGTGGGACCGCTCGACCCGCGCGCGCTCTTTTATTTGCGCAGCCGCGGCATCGGCGAGCACGAAGCGCGGCGACTCCTGACCTACGGGTTCGCCGCCGAGATCCTTGGCCGCATGGAGGTCGCGCCGCTGCGCGCGCAGCTCGACGCCATCGTGCGGGGCCGCCTGGCGGAGCCATGAGCGACCTCGGCGAGCTGTATCAGCAGGTCATTCTCGATCACAATCGCCATCCCCGAAACTTCAAGCGTCTGGAATCCGCGAACCGCACCGCCGAGGGCAACAACCCGCTGTGCGGCGACCGCATTCAGCTGTACGTCCAGCTCGACGGCGACGCGATCCGCGACATCGGCTTTCAGATGCCGCCGGGATCCGGGTGCGCGATCTCGAAGGCGTCGGCGTCGCTGATGACGGAGGCGGTAAAGGGCAAACCGCTGAAGGACGCGGAGACGATGTTTGCAGCCTTCCGCGACATGCTGGCCGGCGGCGCGAACGCCCCCGGCAAGCTCGCCGCGTTTTCGGGCGTCCGCGCGTTCCCCAGTCGCATCAAGTGCGCGAACCTCGCCTGGCACGCGCTGCACGCGGCACTCCAGAACAGCGCCGAGCCCGTGACCACCGAATCGGCCAAAGACTTCTGATGCTCGACACGAGCCGCATCCGGCCCGACTTCCCCATTCTCGCGCAGCAGGAGAACGGCCAGCGCCTGGTGTATTTGGACAACGCGGCGACGAGTCAGAAGCCCCGGCGCGTGATCGACGCCATCGTCCATTACTACAACTTCCACAATGCCAACGTGCATCGCGGGGCCTACGCGCTCGCGGTCGCGGCGACCGACGCGTACGAGGCGGCGCGGACGGCGGTCGCCCGGTTTGTGAACGCCTGGGCGCGCGAGGGTGTGGTCTTCACCCGCGGGACGACCGAGTCCATCAACCTCGTCGCCGCGTCGTGGGGCCGGGCCAACGTCAAACGCGGGGACACGGTAGTCGTCACCGCCATGGACCACCACTCGAACATCGTGCCGTGGCAGATCCTGTGTCAGGAACAGGGCGCCACGCTGCGGATGGTGGAGATCACCAAGGACGGGCGGATTGACTTGGCCGACTTCGGGCGAGCCCTCGAGGCGAAGCCCAAGCTCGTGGCCTTCCCGTATGTCTCGAATGCGCTCGGAACCGTGAATCCCGCCGCCCAGCTCAGCAAGTTGGCTCATGCCGCGGGGGCGGTGACGGTGGTGGACGGGGCCCAGTCCAGCCCGCACCTCCGGGTGGACGTCCAGGCGCTCGACTGCGACTTCTACGCGTTGTCAGGGCACAAGATGCTTGCCCCCATGGGAAGCGGGGCCCTGGTCGCCAAGCCCGCACTGCTCGAGGCCATGCCCCCCTACCACGGCGGCGGCGAAATGATCGAGCGGGTGTGGGACGACCGATCGAGCTGGAACAAGATCCCCCACAAGTTCGAGGGTGGGACGCCCAACGTGGAGGCTGCCGTGGGGTTGGGGGCCGCCATCGCCTATCTCGAGCAGCTGGGGATGGACAAGGTCTCCGCGCACGAGCAGGAGTTGGCGCGCGTGGCGATCGATCGCCTTTCGCAGATCGAAGGCGTCACGATTTACGGACCGCGCGATCACCGCGCCGGCGTCGTGCCGTTCACGTACGGCGACATTCACCCGCACGACCTGGCGACGATCCTGGACAAGGACGGCGTCTGCATTCGCGCCGGCCATCACTGCACGCAGCCGCTGATGCGCCGGCTCGGCGTGGCCGCCACCGCGCGTGCGTCCTTCTACATCTACAATGACGTCGACGACGTCGACGCTCTCGTTACCGCGGTGCGCAAGGCGGGAGAGTTGTTCGGCGTTCCAGCGTAGCACCCCTTCCCCCTTTCCCAGTCCCCTTTAGTTTCGGGGCCATGGCTGAACCTGTCATCGTCGATCGCGTCACCAAGCGCTTCGCCGGCCACACCGCCGTCGACGCGCTTTCGTTGAGCGTCCCCTCCGGCATCATCTACGGACTGCTTGGCCCCAACGGCGCCGGGAAGACTACCACACTGCGCATGATCATGGACATCTACGAGCCGGATTCCGGCACGGTGCGATTGTTCGATCAGGTCGGCGGTGGGCGCACGAATTCCGCCCGGATCGGATATCTGCCCGAGGAGCGCGGGCTGTATCCGCGCATGCGCGTCCTCGATGTGCTCGTCTTTCTCGCGGAAGCGAAAGGCGTGTCGCGCCGGAGCGCGCGGGCCAAGGCGATCGAGTGGCTGGAGCGGCTGGGACTCACGGCGTGGCGAATGCGCAAGGTTTCGGATCTGTCCAAGGGCATGCAGCAGAAGGTGCAGTTCATCTCGACCGTGCTGCACGATCCCGACCTCGTGATTCTCGACGAGCCGTTCTCCGGCCTCGATCCCGTGAACTCGCAGGTGCTGCGCGACACGGTCGTGGACTACCGGCGCCGCGGCAAGACGGTGTTGTTCTCGACTCACATCATGGAGCACGCCGAGAAGTTGTGTGATCGCCTGTGCATCATCGCGCGCGGCAAGAAGCTCATCGACGGAACGCTGGCCGAGGTCAAGGGCACGCACGGCGGCAAGCACGTCATCGTGGCGTTCGACGGAAATCAGGGTAATGCGCGTCAGATCTTCGCGGACCGGCGGCTGGTGGCCAAGATCCAGGACTTCGGCCAACAGGCGGAGCTCGAGCTCGCGCCGGGGGCCGACGCCCAGGAGATCCTCAAGGCACTGGTCGATTCCGGCGCCCGTCTCGCGCGGTTCGAGCTGGCGAGTCCTTCATTGCACAAGATCTTCGTGGACCTCGTGGGCCCGGATGCCGCGACGGCGCCAGCGACGGGCGGCGGCAACGGAGGCTCCCGTGCATAAAGTCTGGGCGGTCATTCGCCGCGAGTTCGTCGAGCGCGTGCGCACCAAGTGGTTCTGGGTATCGGCGATTCTGGGACCGGTGCTGTTCGCCGGGATCATCGTCTTCCAGATCGTCCAGTCGATGGGCGGAGCGGTCCGCAACGTCTCGGTCGTCGACAGCACGTCCGACAAACTGGGCGAAGACGTGGTCCAGGCGCTGGAGGCCAGCGGGTCGTTCCGGGCGTCATTGGTGCCCGCGCGCCCGGGCGTGATCGACTCGCTGCGCGTCCTCGTCGAGTCGAAACAGCTGAACGGATTCCTGATCATCACGGACGACCTGGTCCAGACTGGTCGCGCGGAGTACCAGGCCTCGAACCTCGGCATGCAGACCATCGAGGCGTTGCAGCGCACGCTCGGCCGGCTGGTGGTGAAGGCGCGCCTCGAGCAGAAGGGCGTGAACCCCGGCGTGGTCGACTGGGCGCAGATTCGTGTCGCGTTGGATCAAAAGAAGATAGCGCACGGCCGGGCCGTGTCCGACAGCGCGACCCAGTCGTTCTTCACGGCTTATCTCATGGCGATCCTGCTGTTCATGGCGATTCTGCTGTACGGCGTCAACGTGATGAGCTCGGTGCTGGAAGAAAAGACGACCCGCATCATCGAAGTCCTCGTCTCGTCGATCCGTCCGTTCCAGCTGATGCTCGGCAAGATTCTGGGCGCCGGCGCGGTGTCATTCTTCCAATTCGTGATCTGGGGGGTATCGGCGCGCGTGCTGCTATCGTTGCGCGGTCCGATCGCCCGCGCGTTGGGCGCGGACCCCGCGGCGATCCAGACGATGTCGTTGCCGCATATCCCCGCGGCCACGCTCGCCGTCTTCGTCGCGTTCTTCCTGGGTGGCTTCCTGCTTTACTCCGCGATGTTCGCCGCGGTCGGTGCGATGTCGAGCAGTGAGCAGGAGGCCCGCCAGGCGCAGCAGCCGGTCACGTACCTGCTGATGGTTTCCTACCTCTCGATTCTGGGACTCACGAACGATCCCAGCTCGACGTTCGCGCGGACGCTCTCGCTCGTGCCGTTCACGACCCCAATCGCGACGCCAGTGAGATGGACAGCGGGCAGCATGCCGACGTGGGAGCTGGTAATGTCGCTGGTGATACTCGCGATTGCGATCGTGGGCGTGACGTGGGTCGCCGCGCGGATTTATCGAGTGGGGATACTCATGACAGGAAAGCGGCCGAATTTGAAGGAACTGGTGAGATGGGTGCGGACGGCTTAGACGCCGAGAGGCCGAGACGCCTAGCGGGCACTAGGTTGGAGCTGAAGGCATAGGAAAGGCACGACACGCATGATTTCGGTGTCGTGTCTTTCGCTTTTCAAACCATCTTGTCCGCGTGGCTCCCTACAAGACACTCAAGGCCTGGCAGCATGCTGAACGACTCGCCATCGAGTGTGCGAAAGCCTGCAGATCGTTCCCGGACTACGAGCAACTCCGCTTGGCCGATCAACTACGGCGTGCATCGTACAGCGTGGTGCTCAACATCGCGGAAGGGAGTTCGCGCAGAGGCTCGCGCGAATATCGAAGGTTCCTCGACACAGCCAATGGTTCGCTTGCAGAGGTCGAGACTGCGCTGGGACTCGCGCGCGAGCTTGAATACCTGAAGCCGGCAGACTTTGGGCGGCTGGAAGCCTTGGCCACCGAAACCGGAAAGACGCTGTTTGGTTTGCTTCGAAAGATCAGCGCCAGCGCTGCTAGGTTACCTCCCACCTCCAGCTAGTATCCGCTCGGCGTCTCGGCATCTAGGCGTCTGCCTAGCCGCCTCGCTCCCCTCTATCTTTGCTGCATGGTGTTGGACTACGACGTCATCGTGGTGGGTGGTGGTCATGCGGGAACGGAAGCAGCCGCAATGTGCGCCCGTCTAAATGCGCACACGCTACTGCTTACCTCCAATCTCGAAACGATCGGTCAGATGTCCTGCAATCCCGCCATCGGTGGGATTGCCAAGGGTACCGTCGTTCGAGAAGTAGACGCCCTCGGCGGTGTGATGGGTCGCGCTGCCGATCGCGCGACGATCCAGTTCCGCATGCTGAATCGCTCCAAGGGTCCCGCCGTGTGGGCGCCGCGCGCGCAATGCGATCGAACGTTGTATCGCCGCGCCGTGCGTTCGTTGCTCGAGCAGTTTCCTACCCTCGAGCTCTCGCAGGGCATGGTCACAAACCTGCGCTTCGATTCCCGCGGCACGCGGATCACCGGCGTCGAGACGGGAGACGGACGACGATTCACCGCACGAGCCGTCATCATCACCGCCGGCACGTTCCTCCGGGGGCGCATTCACCTCGGCACCGACACGCAGATTCCAGCGGGCCGCGCCGGCGATCAGCCATCCGTAGAGATGGCACAAGCCATTGAAACTATTGGACTTACAGTAGCCCGTTTCAAGACCGGCACGCCTCCTCGCGTCGACGGCCGCTCAGTGAATTGGAGCAAAGTCGAGCGGCAGGACGGCGACAGCGATGAGTTCCGCTTCTCCGTCCACGAGCGGGTCGAGCGGCCGCGCCAGGTGCCCTGCTGGATCACGTGGGCCGGTGAAGAGGTGAAGGAGATCATTCAGCGCCATCTCAAGGAGTCGGCGCTTTACGGTGGGGCGATCAGCGGCCGCGGTCCGCGCTACTGCCCGTCGGTCGAGGACAAGATCGTGAAGTTCCCGGCGGCAAAGCGCCATCAGATCTTCCTCGAGCCCGAGGGACTCGATACGACCGAGCTGTACGTCAACGGTCTCTCCACTTCCCTGCCCGTCGCGGTGCAGCTGGAGTTCTTGCACGCCGTCCCCGGGCTCGAGCGCGCGCGGATGACGCGCCCCGGGTACGCGATCGAGTACGACTACTATCCGCCGACCCAGCTCACGCCTTGGCTCGAGGTAAAGACGGTCGAGCATCTTTTCTTCGCCGGCCAAATCAACGGCACAACGGGCTACGAGGAGGCAGCGGGACAGGGCGCTGTGGCCGGGATCAACGCCGTGCGGAGGATCCGCGGAGCCGAGCCGGTGGTCCTGGGACGCGACGATGCGTATGTCGGCGTGCTCGTCGATGACCTCGTGACCCGCGGCGTGGACGAGCCGTACCGGCTGTTCACGTCGCGGTCTGAGTTCCGCCTCCTGCTCCGCCAGGACAACGCGCTGCGACGCCTGCTGCCGCTCGCCGACCGGCTCGGTCTGCTGACCGACGGTGAGCTGCGCGCAGCGGAGCGTCGCCTCGCTGATGAAGCGTCGGCACTGCAGCTCGCCCGCGATACGACGATCACGCCGGCCCAGGCCGCGGGGCCGCTGGCGGAGAGCGGCACGACGTTGCTGGACGGCGACCGGATCGCGGTGATCGCCAAGCGGCCAGGGGTCGCGCTCGGCGCGTTGTTCGCCGCGACCGGAGTTGGGCGGGACATGCCGGCCGATGCGGTGATCGCGGCCGAAATCGAGATCAAGTACGACGGCTATTTGGCGCGCGAACGCGAGGCCGCGGCTCGGCTCGCGGAATTGGCGTCGTTCATGCTGCCCGCAGACCTTCCCTATCTGGAGCTCCGGACGCTGGCGACCGAGGCGCGCCAAAAACTCGATCGCGTCCGTCCCAGCTCGCTCGCGCAGGCCGCGCGCGTTCCCGGCGTGACACCTAGCGATCTCCACAACCTGGTACTCGAGGCGACCCGCTGGCGTCGGAGAGTCGCCTAGACTCTCATTGTTGCAGTTTCACGTGAAACTTACGCTCTTCCGTTTCACGTGAAACGAACGTATATTGGACACGCGTAAATTCGCGAGCTATATAATCCATTACTATCTAACGACTTACAATGTCACGTGTAATCGCGATCGCTAATCAAAAAGGCGGCGTCGGCAAAACGACGACCGCCGTGAACCTCGCAGCCTCGCTCGCGACGGCGGAGCGAAAGACGCTGCTCATCGATGCCGATCCGCAAGGCAACTCCACGAGCGGCGTCGGTATCGAGCGCGATCGCATCCGCAAATCGCTCTACGAGTCGCTCATCGACGGCGCGTCGCTCGCCCAGTCGCGCTTCCCACACGTGCACTTCCCGTTTCTCGATGTCGTCCCGGCGACGCAGGACCTGGTGGGCGCCGAGCTCGAGCTCGTCAATCTGCGCGCGCGCGAGACGCGCATGCGCGATGCGTTGCGGGACCTGCGCGATGAATACGGCTATGTGATGATCGACTGCCCACCGTCGCTCGGGCTCCTCACGCTCAACATGCTGACGGCGGCGGACAGCGTCATCATCCCGATTCAGTGCGAGTACTACGCGCTCGAAGGTCTGTCACAGCTGCTCAACACCGTCAAGCTCGTGCAGCGCAATTTCAACCCCGCGCTCGCCATCGAAGGCGTGCTGCTGACGATGTATGACGCGCGCCTCAATCTCTGCAAACAAGTCGCGGAAGAAGCGAAAGAGTATTTCGGCGGCCGCATGTTCAGTGTCACGATCCCGCGGAACGTGCGTCTGGCCGAAGCGCCCAGTTTCGGAAAGCCGATCGTGCTGTACGACGTGCAATCGGTCGGAGCGAAGAGCTACCTGGCGGTCGCCCAAGAGCTGATTCGCCGGGTCGAGCAAGACGCTCCACCCTCGCCGAGCCTCCCCGCAATTGAACCGCTGCCGGAGGTGACCGCATGACGGAGACCGCCGCAGGAAGACGCCGCCTCGGGCGGGGGCTCGAGGCGCTCCTCGGACCGACTCGGGAGGAAGCCGAGCGGGAAGGGAGCCTGGTCGAGTTGCCGATCAAGGACATCCGGCCCAACCCCTTCCAGCCGCGCCAGACGGTGGATCCCGCGGCGCTGGAAGAGCTCGTGTCCTCGATCAAACAAGCGGGACTCCTGCAGCCGATCGTCGTCAGGCGCGCGAATGGAGGGGGGGGGAGCACCTACGAGTTGATCGCCGGCGAGCGCCGCCTGCGCGCCTGCCAGCAGCTGGGGTGGGAGCGCATTCCGGCGGTGCAGCGCGAGGCGGATGATCGCACACTGCTGACGCTGGCCTTGATCGAGAACCTGCAGCGCGACGACTTGTCCCCGGTGGACGAAGCGCGGGGCTACGAGCGCCTCATCGCGGAATTCAAGCTGGCGCAACAGGACGTTGCCGACGCCGTCGGTCGCGACCGCTCGACGGTCGCGAACGCGCTCCGGCTGTTGAAGCTGCCGGAGCTGGTGCTGCAGATGCTGCACGAGGCACAGCTGTCGGTCGGCCATGCGCGCGCGCTCCTCGCACTCGAGGATCTGCGCATCGTCACGAACCTCGCGCGCGAAGCGGTCGCACAAGGCCTGTCGGTTCGCGAGGTGGAGGATCGCGTGCGCGGCGGACGCGCACCCGAACGCCGGCCGCGGATGAAGCGCGGCGTCGGCGCCGCTCCCGAAGTCAGGCGCGTCGAAGACGCATTGCGCCGCCGGCTCGGCACGGACGTGCGCGTCACATTGCGGGCCAAGGGCAAAGGACAAATTCATCTGTCCTTCTATTCGAACGACGATCTCGCGCGGGTGCTCGAGGTGATCCTCGGCGCTCCGTTCGACGGATGAGCACGCGCGGCGTCACGATCGTCGTTCACGCCGACGGCGATCTCGAATCCAAGCAGTACCGCTTCCCGCGCTGGGCAGTCGCGACGGGCAAGTGGGGCGCCGGTGCGATTGCCGTGCTTGTCGTGTTGTTCTTCGCGTTTGCCGGACCGATCATGCGCAACGCCGCGCTGGTCCCGGGACTCAAGCGGGAAGTGTCGCGGCTGCGAGTCGAGAACAGCCGCGTCCAGCAGCTCGCATCCGCGTTGAATCGCGCGGAAGCGAACTACCAGGAGCTGCGCCAGATGCTCGGCGTCAAAGCGCCGCCGGTTACGCGCACCGGCGCCGGTGTATCGGGCGCGGGTGGGACCGTAGCGCGCGACGCCGACTTCAGGGCACTGATGCGTGCTGTGCCAATTCGGGCGGCGCGCCCCGGCGCCGGCAACCGTTTTGAAACGGGGACTTCGATCCCCTCCCACTGGCCGCTGGACGTGCAGGGCTTCGTCACACGCGGTCAGGTCCGCCCCGGGGTCGTCGACGAATCGCATCCCGGTATCGACATCGCCGTGCCACTCGCGACGCCGGTGCGAGCGTCCGGGGGAGGCTCGGTGACGGCGGCCGGCTTTGACCCCGATTATGGCCTGTTTGTCCTCTTGCGGCATCCGTCCGGGTATGAGACGATGTATGGTCACATGTCACGGCTGATCGCCGCCGAGGGCGACGAAGTTCGGGCAGGACAGGTCATCGGCTTGTCGGGCAACTCAGGGCGATCGACAGCTCCGCATTTGCACTTTGAGATTCGACGTGACAACAAGTCCGTCGATCCGCTGAATCTCGTGAAGGAGGGAAGCTGATGGCGGTATTCTCCGAGAAAGGCGCAGGATCCGGCCCCATCCGTGAAGGCGTTCCGGGGCTGTCGATCATCGGCGCCGGGATGCGTGTGGTCGGCGACATCTCCGCGGACGGCGTTGTGAAGATCGAGGGCTCGGTGAATGGGACGGTGCGCGCGGCGAAACAGGTCCTGGTCGCGCGGGGCGGGGAAGTCGAGGGCGACGTCGTGAGTCGGGAAGCGATCATCGGTGGCGACGTGCGCGGTGCGATCTACGCCGAGGAACGCGTCGAGCTCCAGGCGACGAGTGTGGTCCACGGCGACGTGCACACCAAGAAGCTGCTCATCCAGGAGGGTGGCGAGATCAACGGAGTGCTTCGCATGGGGGAGGATGCCGGTCAGCCGCCGCAGGTTACGCAACGCAGTGGCCAGGCCTTGGTTCGAGCATAAAGATATCCACACGACGCCCTGGCCTCCGTGTGGATTCTCTAAGTAATTACTGTGCAGCGTGTTACACAGCCAGCCTATGTGGAAAGTCGTGTAACTGCTTCAATACTGTGCTTACGGTGTCTTGAGTGCGACTAGACAGTCTGGTCGGCTTTCTCGATGACTACCTGCGGATCGCTGAAGAGGTCGCGGACGCCCCCGAGGCGCTGAACGGTTTGCAGGTCAACAACTCGGGTGACGTCAGCCGGCTGGCCGCTGCCGTCGACGTTTGCGAAGCCACCGTCCGCCAAGCCGTCGAGCAGCACGCCGATTGTCTCCTGGTCCATCACGGATTGTTTTGGGGTGGTCTGCGGCCGCTTGTCGGCCCCGCCTATCGTCGCGTTGCTGGACTGATCAAAGGCAATGTCGCGCTGTACGCTGCGCACCTTCCTCTCGATCGCCATCCCGACGTCGGTAACAATCGCGTGCTGGCGCGAATGCTGGAGATAAAGGTGCGCGGCGACTTCGGCTCGTATCATGGCGCACCGGCCGGGGTCTGGGGCGACTACACCGGTAAGCGCGAGGATCTCAGTTGGGCCCTGACCAAGGCGCTCGGCACCGCCCCGCGGCTGTTCCCGTTCGGTCCCGAGCGTGTTCAGCGCGTCGGCATCGTCACCGGAGCAGGCGGGTCGTTGATCCCGCAGGCCGCGCTGGCGGGGCTCGATACGTTCGTGACCGGCGAGGGGCAACACTGGACCTTTTTCGACGCCGAGGAGCTCGGCGTCAACGTTTTCTACGCCGGGCATTACGCCACTGAGACGGTCGGGGTCAAGGCACTGGCGGAGCACGTCTCCAAGAAGTTCGATTTGCCCTGGGTTTTTCTGGATCATCCCACCGGGTTGTGAGCGCCCGGGGCATGGCCCCGGGGCTCACTGCCCCAGGCCGCGTTCTTGTTGTGCTGGCCACCGCCGAACTCCTGGCGATGGCTCCATGGTTCAGCGCGTCCGCGGTGGCTCCCACACTCGCCCGCGTCTGGCAGCTCTCTTCCCTCGGCACCGCCTGGCTCACGATCTCCGTGCAGCTGGGGTTCGTCGCCGGCGCGTTGGTCAGTGCGATCTTCACCCTCGCCGATCGCCTCTCGGCGCGGCGGCTGGTCGCGGGCTCGGCCGCGCTGGCCGCCGCGGCGACGCTCGGCGTCGCGGCTTCCCGAGGGATCGCGATGGGCGTCGCCTGCAGACTCCTGACCGGCGCCGCTCTCGCCGGCGTCTATCCGCCCGGAATGAAGATCGCGGCGGGATGGTTCAAAGAAGGAAGAGGGTTGGCGATCGGCATTTTGGTCGGCGCGCTCACCCTCGGCTCGGCCAGCCCGCATCTCGTGCGTTGGGCGGTTTCGCCGGCGGCATGGCGCGTCGTGATGGTGGTCGCCGCGATGAGTGCGATCGCCGGCGGCCTGCTGGTACTGCTTGTGCCAAACGATGGACCCTTCGCCGCCCCTTCGCCGCCGTTTTCTCTCGCCGTCGCCCCTCGGATTTTGAAAGACCGCGGCGTGTTGCTGGCGAATCTCGGGTATCTAGGCCACATGTGGGAACTGTACGCCATGTGGACGTGGATGGCTGTCTTCGTGGCCGCCAGTGAGCACGCGCGCCGCAGCGCGCAGGCGGATGTCACGGGACTCGCCGCGCTCGTCACGTTCGCGGTCGTGGGCAGCGGCGCGCTCGGATGCTGGATCGGCGGGAAGTATGCCGATCGGTGGGGCCGCACGCTCGTCACGAGTGCCGCGATGGTGATATCGGGGAGCTGTGCGGTCGCGGTTGGTGCGTTCTTTGGGGCACCGCTCGTCGCGCTGATCCCGTTGCTGCTGGTCTGGGGCGTCACTGTCGTCGCCGATTCGGCGCAGTTTTCTGCCGCGGTGAGCGAGCTGGCGCCCCCTGATTACGTCGGCACCGCGTTGACGCTCCAAACCAGTCTCGGGTTTCTGCTCACCTGCGCGACCATCTACCTGCTGCCCAACGTTGCGGCACTCATCGGCTGGCGCTGGAGCATGAGCGTGCTGGCGATCGGACCGGCGTTCGGTGTGTGGGCGATGCTGGCTCTGCGTCGGCGCCCCGAGGCCATCCAGTTGGCGGGTGGCGCCCGCTAAGGGAGGACGAACACTCCAACCTCGCCGTCGTAATCGTCCGTGCTGCGCGTTGTGCCGCCGGGCGCCATCCAGGGGCCACCGTCGCGACGGACGTTGATGCGGTGCACGCCGCGCGGAATCCGGAACGTTGCGGCCCAGGTGTCGCTGCTACCTGGGTTCCTGGTGAGCAGAACCGGTCGCCAGTCAGTGAAATCACCGGTGACTTCGACGCTCGTCGCGCCGGCGGCGTACAGCGACAACTGCACGTCATCGCCCTGCCGCACTTGAATCTCCAAGCGCGGTTCGCCCGTGGTGGCGGATCCGTCCGATCCGCTCGCGCGGATGACGCCCGGAAGCGCCGGCACGGGAGGTCTCCGGACCGCTATCGTTCCCAATCGCAGCGCCGCCGAGACGTATCGACCCGCGATACTGCCGCTCACCGCATCCGTGGGATAGCGACCGGCGGACACGACGATTGCGACATGCGGGGCGATCGTGACCGTCGCGCTGCCCTCAGCGAACACGCCGCGTCCGCCGCCGCGACTCCAGAGACGCGATCCCACGACGCCCTCGAGTATGGCGCGAGAGCCGCGCCACCGCGCGGACGACCGGAGATCGGTGTAGGCCGTGTCGCCAATGAACGAGCGATCCAGCGACACGAACACCGTCTTGTCGGCGCGCAGGAGCCACATTCCCATCGCCACGACCGTGACGGGTCGCGGTCCGCCCCCGAACGAGGAGCGTCCTACGGTAGCCGCGATCCAGCCACCGCGGTCCCCGTCCATGACGTGGAGGCGTGCATCTGCTTGCGCATGTCGGAAGCTCGCGATGCTCGCGTAGTCGCTTGCACCTGCTGCTACGCCGAGCTCGCCGCGCCAATGTCGTGCGAGGGGTGCGAACCACGAGCCATTGGCCGAGCCATCGAGACTGCGGCGACCGCTCTGGAATTGGAGGTAAGTGCCGCGCGCGGTGAAAAAGCCGCGGCCGCGTGGGTGCTCCCAACGCATCGTGGGGGAAATGGACGCCGCTCCGGATGCCAGAAAGCCATCGTAGTGAACGTCGGAAATACCGGCCTCGACGTTGGCCGTGACTTGCGCGGATATTGTACGACTGCTGATCACCGCTCCACACGCCAATGCGATGAGTGCGAGCGTCCTCACACGGATGCGACGGAACTACGGCCGGCGGGGGCGGGGGGGTGTGCCGGGATTGCCGGAGCTGGCGTTCGTGACGTCGAGAGCGCCGGCATTGAGACGGACCGACGTGGCGGCGCCGGGCGGCGCACCGAGCGCAATGTCACGCTCGACGGCCCGTCGGAATTCGACCAGATCGGCGTCGCGCGCCTTTGGTGCCAACGTCAGGACGGCAGCGGCGGCGCTGTCCGCTGGGACACCGCTCGCGACCAGGTCGGCGAGCACTGAGAGCGCCATGGTCAACGGGGGGCGGCGCAGATCGCGCAGGTGCGCGAGAATCTGGGGCGTCGCGCCGGCGCGCAATGCGGCGACGCCGGCCTCGAGCTCCGCAGCCGATGCGGTGGTCCCGAGCGCCAGCCGCGCAGCGTCGAGATCCACGGTGAGCCGGCGGACGGCCGCAACGATCCGTGCTCCGGGCGCTCCCTTCGTCGCGCCTTCCAACGCGCGTTGAACGAGTGGCTCAACCGGGAGCCCCACGCCACGCGCCGAGTCGACGACCGCAGTGACGGCTGCGCGCGTGTCGGGATCGAGTCGCTCGAGTCGGGGATCTTGCGCAGCAACCTGCACAGTCATGAGCAACGCGGCGAGAATCATGATCCGCTCCCTCCGACGGTCACCACCGAGCTCGGCGTACCGAACTCATCGTCGCGCGCGCTCGGGGCACCAGGGTCGGCGCGCCATTCGACGCCGTTCACCAGAAAGGCGTAGCGATAGCGCCCTGGCGCCAGCTTGACGACGGTGGCCCACACACCTTGCGCGGTCTGCATCGGCGAGCGAGCGGGGTCCCAATCGTTGAAGTCTCCCACCAACGACACCGACGCAGCCTGCGGCGCGACCAACACGAACTGGAATGCATCGGCACGGTTGTCTGCGTCCCGCGTCCACGGGCGCGTGATGAGCAGCGCGCCGAGCACCGCCGCCGCGGCCAGCAGCGACCACAGCGGCCAGAAACGGCGTGGTGCGGCCGGCGCCTGCGCAATCTCTCGGAGCACGCGTGCATCCAGTCCCGGGTCAATCGCCACGGGACGGCGCAGCTGCTGAATCACGCGTTCGACGACGTCGTCTTCTGGCTCAAACATACTCTGCCTCTCTGAGATACTTTTGCAGCTGCTCGCGGGCGCGCTTCACTCGCATCTTGAGCGCCGACACTCCGGCACCAGTCAGCCCGGCGATCGTCTCGTACTCGAGATCCTCGACGTGCTTGAGGAGGAACGCCTCGCGGTACTCAGGTGCCAGGCGCGCCAGCGCCCGGTTGACTGTGTCGGTCCAGTCCAGGTGATCGGCCCGGTCTGTGTGCGCGGCGCCGTTCAAAGCCTGCGCGTCGCGCACGAACATCCGGCGGCGACGCGCGGCACGCGCCCCCGTCGTGCGACAGCGGTTCACCAGGATTCCGTACAGCCAGGCGCCGAAGCGTGCGGGATCGTCGCAGCGCGCCAGGGAGCGATAGGCACGCACGAAGCTATCCTGCAACGCTTCCTCCGCGTCTTCACGATCGCCGATCATGTGGACAGCGTAACGCCCCAGGCGATCGCGATAGCGGGAAACCAGCGCGCCGTACGCTCCGGTGTCGCCGGCCCGGACCCGGCGCACCAGCTCTGCGTCGCTTGGTTCCACTTTGTCTATACCCAT
>Ga0137375_10001310_pt1 | contig 28670 bp, 30 predicted proteins | sample SagtaG_24_FD_104936 | JGI IMG/M metagenome (GOLD analysis project Ga0137375, IMG submission 104936) | Vadose zone soil microbial communities from Sagehorn Ranch, Mendocino, California, USA - Sage1_R_113_16 metaG | ecosystem: Environmental > Terrestrial > Soil > Vadose zone | place: USA... | reverse complement strand
CCAGGAGGTCGGCTTCCCCGCGCCGGAGGGCGGCGCCGGGAAGCTCACCGCGGCGCTGGTCACCCGGCTGGGCAAAGCCGGCGGCGAGCTGCGCTGCGGCGCGCCGGTGGAGCGGGTGGTGGTTTCGGGCGGCCGCGCGGTGGGGGTGCGGCTGGCCGGCGGCGAGCTGCTCACCGCGCGGCGGGCGGTGCTGGCCGACGTGGCCGCCCCGACGCTGTACGGCGCGATGCTGCCACCGTCCGCGCTGCCGGCCCGCCTGCTGGACGACCTGCGCAGGTTCGAGTGGGACCACGCCACCGTCAAGGTCAACTGGGCGCTGTCGGGCCCGGTGCCGTGGCTGGCCGAGCAGGCGCGGCGGGCCGGGACGGTGCATGTGGCCGGTGACCTGGCCGCAATGGCGGAGTACTCGGCGGCGCTGGCCGGCGGCCGACTGCCCATCGCGCCGTACCTGGTGGTCGGCCAGACCACCACCACCGACCCGACCCGCTCCCCGGCCGGCACCGAGTCGCTGTGGGCGTACACCCATGTGCCGCGGACGCATGCGCCGGGGACGCACGGGCCGCCCGGCGGGTGGACCGCCGAGCGCGTCAACGCCCAGGTGGAGCGGATGGCCGCCGCGATCGAGGCGGCGGCGCCCGGCTTCGGCGACCTGGTGCTGGCCCGGCACATGCAGGGGCCGCCCGAGCTCGCCGCTATGGACGCCAACCTGGACCAGGGCGCCACCAACGCGGGTACCGCCGGAATACACCAGCAGCTCGTGTTCCGCCCGCTGCCCGGGCTCGGCCGCGCGGACACCCCGGTAGACCGGCTGTACCTGGCCGGTGCCTCGGCGCACCCGGGCGGCGGCGTGCACGGCGGGCCCGGCGCCAACGCCGCCCGCGCCGCGCTGGCCCGCGCTGCCCGGACCGGCCCGCTGTACGCCGCCGGCATCCGCGCCGCGCACCGCCTCGTCCACGGTCGCGACCGGCCATAACCCGCACGAGTTGCCGCGACCCGCGGTCGTACGGAACCGGAACCGCCAGGAGCTGCCACGACGTGGGGCCGTGTGGAACGACGTGGGTCGTACAGTCTGCAGGCATGTCCGAACGGCAGTACGTCTCCGCGCACGTCGACCAGTTGCACGCCGACCTGGACACGTGGCTGCGCATCCCGAGCGTCAGCGCCGACCCGGCCCGCGCGGCGGACGTGCGGCGCAGCGCCGAGTGGCTCGCGGCGGCGTTCGCCCGCACCGGGCTGCCCGTCGCGGAAATCTGGGACACCCCCGGCGCCCCGGCGGTGTTCGCCGGGTGGCCCAGCGAGGACGCCGGCGCACCGACCGTGCTGGTCTACGGCCACCACGACGTGCAGCCGGTCGACCCGGTCGAGCTCTGGCGGACGCCGCCGTTCGAGCCGACCATCCGCGGCGAGGAACTGTTCGGCCGCGGCGCGGCCGACGACAAGGGCCAGTTGCTGTTCCACCTGCTCGGCCTGGGGGCGCACCTTGCCTCAACCGGCCGCCGCACCCCGGCCGTACACCTGAAGTTTCTCATCGAGGGCGAGGAGGAGTCCGGCTCGCCGCACTTCGAGCAGTTGCTGCGGGACCGCCGGGACCGGCTCGACTGCGACGTGGTGGTGGTGACCGACACCGGCATGTTCGACCGGGACGTGCCCAGCATCTGCACCGCGATGCGCGGGCTGACCGAGTGCGAGGTGCACTTCCACGGCCCGGACGTGGACCTGCACTCCGGCTCCTTCGGCGGCGCCGTGCCGAACCCGCTGACCGCGTTGGCGAAGCTGCTCGGCGCGCTGCACGACGCCGACGGGGTGATCCAGATCCCGGGCTTCTACGACGACGTGCTGCCGATGACCGACGCGGAGCGGGTGGCCTTCGGCAAGCTGCCGTTCGACGAGGCGGCGTTCCTGGCCGGCCCGGCCGCCTCCCGGGTGACCGCCGGCGAGGCCGGCTACACCACCCTGGAACGGATCTGGGGCCGGCCGACCGCGGAGATCAACGGCATGTGGGGCGGATACACCGGGCCCGGCCGCAAGACGATCGTGCCGACCGACGCGTACGCCAAGCTGTCGTTCCGGCTGGTGGCGGACCAGGACCCGCTGGCGATCCAGGAGCGGGTGAGCCGGTTCGTGGCCGGGCACACCCCGCCCGGCATCACCGGCGACGTGCGCTGGGCCGGTCCCGGGGTGCGGCCCTGCCAGACGCCGGTCGACCACCCGGCGACCCGGGCGGTGCTCGCCGCGATGGGGCGCGCCTTCGAGCAGGAGGTGCTGTTCACCCGCGAGGGCGGCAGCGGTCCGGAGGCGACGCTCACCGACGTGCTGGGCGCGCCGGTGGTGTTCCTCGGCGTCGGCCTGCCGGAGGACCGGATCCACGCCCCGAACGAGCGGGTGGTGCTGCCGATGCTCTACAAGGGCGCCGAGGCGGTCGCGTACCTCTGGTCGGAGCTGGCCACCGCACTGCGCTGAGCCGGAGCCTGGTCCGGACGGTCGCCGCGGCGTCGGCCGGCCCGCTTCGACCACGCCGTGGTGGGCGCCTCGACGAAGCGGTACAGCAGCGCGGCGGCGGCCACGGCCAGCGCCACGGCCAGCGCGGCGACCGCCAGCCGACCGGCCGCCGGCCGGATCATCCCGGTGCAGAGCGCGAACGTGGTGCCGAGGACCGGCGCCTGCACGAGGTACAGCGAGTACGACCGCTCGCCGAGCCAGGCCAGCCGGCCGACCAGGGCCGAACCGCCCCGGTGCCGCTCGGCCCGCCGCCGCTCCGCCGCGAGGCAGCCGCAGAGCAGGACGGCGAACGCCAGCCCGGTCGCGGGATCGAAGACCAGGTCGGTGGCCGCGAACGGGTGCCCGCCCAGGGTGCCGTACCCGCCGCGGTGGCCGAACAGCCACCACACCCCGGCCAGCCCGGCCAGCGCGGTGACCCGGGAGGTGAGCACCCGGGGCAGCCGCTGGTTGCCGGCGTACCACTCCGCGGCCAGCGCCCCGAGCAGCCACTCGGCCAACCGGGACGGCACCTGCTGGAACGCCAACGCGGCCACCCAGCTCGACTGCGGCGCCAGCGGGGCGAAGCTCTTCGGCGTGCTCGGCAGCAGCAGTTCGGCGGCCACCCGCCAGACCAGGCAGAGGGCCAGCCCGGCCAGCACCCAGACCACCGGGCTTGTCCGCCGCATCCGGCGCACCGCGGCCGCGTACACCAGGTAGATCTGTTCCTCCAGCGCCAGGCTCCAGGTGACCATCAGCCAGCCGGGCGGGACCAGCGTGCCGGCCAGCACCGTGACGTGCACCGCGACCAGGACCGGCACCGGCATAGGCGTGTCGGCGAAGCCCCACCGCGGGTGCGCCCACGGGTGGCCGGCCGCCGCCGAGACGAGCGCCACCGCGGCGGCGAAGCACATCGCCGCGTAGTAGGTGGGGTGCAGCCGGAGGAACCGACGCCACAGGAATGCCCGGGTCCGGAACTGCGCGCCGGCCGCCACCCGCAGGTGGATCGAGAAGCCGGACAGCACCAGGAACAGGCTCACCCCGACGAACCCGGCCGCGTGCAGGTCGCGCAGCCACGCCAGCCACGGCGTCCCGAACACGACCGGGCCGATGTCGAGGTGGTGCAGCAGCACCAGCAGGACGGCGACCGCCCGCAGGGCGTCCACCGCTCGTGACCTGCGCACCGGCTCGACCCTACCCACCCGGGCCGGCCGCCTCAGCTCCAGGCGGCCGCACTTGGGCTGCCCGGGCACCGTATGCCCCCGGCGTGTGTCATGGTCGAACGGTGACCGAGGACGGCGGCGGCTGGTACCCCGACCCGGACGGGGAGCCCGGGCGGGAGCGGTGGTGGGACGGTTCGCGGTGGACCGAACGCACCCGGGACCCCGCCGACGAACTGGCCGGCTACGGCGCCCGCCCGCCGCGGCAGCGGACCCGGCTGGTCCTGCTCGCGGCCGCCGGGGTCGCGGTGCTCGCCCTGGTCGGGATCCTGGTGGCCACCCGCGGCGGCAACCCGGCCGGCCCGCCGGCCGCCAGCGCCGTGCCGTCGGCCACCGACGTGCCCGAGCGGCCCGACGGTGGCCCGACCAGCACCCCGGTCAGTTGTCCGACGGCCCCGGCGGCCACCACCCCGCCCAGCGCCACGCCCAGCCCGCCCGCGCCCAGGGCGCCCCGGGTGACCGACACAAGGGCCGGCATCTCCTACGCCGGCCAGGCCGAGCCGTGGCGGCCGTGGCAGGACGTGTGGATCACCGACGGGCTGAACGCGCGCTTCGCCACCGGGTACTACATCGTCACCCAGCGGAACACCCCGGACGGCGACTACTTCGCCACCGTGCTGTCCGGCACGGTCGCGACCCGCATCGCCGACGCGCCGCGGGAGGAGACCCGGTGCATCGCCGAGCAGGTCGCGGAGGACGTGCGCAGGGCGTACTACCCGCAGCCCAACCTGCGCCGCACCCTCGACGCCCGCACGATCACCGTCAGCGGACACCGGGGTTACCTGATCCGCTACCACCTGTCGTTCGACGTGAAGGGGTACACCGCCAAGGGCGAGCAGGTCGGCGTGCTGGTGCTGAACGTCGGCCGACCCGAGCTCGCGGTGCTGTACATCTCCATCCCGGACACGGTCCGCGGCTTCGACTACGTGATCGACCAGGTCTTCGGGTCCGTACGCACCCCGTGACAGCGCAGGCGCCGTCCGCATCACCCGTCCGTACGCCCTTCGGCCGCCCATGCAGGGTCGATTTCCTGCCCTTTTGGGTGCCGTGACCGGTACCGCGGCCGGCCGGTGTCATGATGGCGCCGATTCCGGCGCGAGGAGGTGCCCTGTGGCCGACACTCTTCAGTCGGGCGACAGCGGCCCGGAGGTGGCCGAGCTGCAGCAGTGGTTGGTCAACCTGGGCTACCACGTCGAGGTCAACAGCCAGTTCGACGAGTACACGCTGGAAGCGGTGAAGAGCTACCAGCAGTACTGCAGCGTCGAGGTCACCGGCATCGCCGACGCCACCACGCTGTCCTACGTCGAGGCGCACGCGAACACCGCCGCGCAGAGCACCTACCACCAGGATGGCTACGACGGCTCCTACCAGTGATCCGCTACGCGGCAACGGCACTACCGGTGATCCGCTACGCGGGGACGGCACTACCGGTGATCCGCTGCGCGGCAACGGCAGATGCCTCCGGGTCGCCCGGTGGGCTCCGACTATCGGTGCAGCAAGCGGGCGGGGGCGATCTCGACCGGGAACGGCTTGTCCAGCACCAGCCGATTGACCTGCCTGCTCGACGCCGCTTCGACGTAGGTTCCGCGTTCCAGCCGATAGAGGCGCAGGACGGGTGCCGGCTCGGTGAGCTCGACGCGCAGGTATGTCTCGATGCCGGCCGTGGCGTACAGGTCCGCCTTGAGTGTGCGGTCGATCAGAATCGTTGCTGGCGATGCGATCTCGACCACGAGAGGGACCTCGTCGGCCTCATAGGTGACTACTCGACCCAACCGGGCAGTGACCACCACATCCGGGATGAGAATCCGGCCCGGGGCGACGCGTACGTTCACCGCCTCGACGATCTCGAACGTGCTCGGTGCGGCAGCTTCCAGGAGGTTCGCCAGTCGTCGGGCACATTGCTGGTGGTCGCTCGCAGCGGCAGGCGTCATCATCAGGCTTCCGTCGATGAGTTCGATACGGTCGCTCCGCTCACCCAGCGCGAGGTAGTCGGCCTCGGTCCACGGGCCGACATGGTGTTCCAGCGGCGCCGCGGACATAGATCCTCCTGGGGGCACGGTACGACCTGCTGCCGTCCTCACTCAGTCTAGGAGCGGCGGGCGGCCCGACCCTCCGGCATGGGATGCCCCTGCCGCAATGCGTCCAGCGGATATGCATCCGTGTGGCGCACAGGGCGACCGGCTAGGGTCGGATCGTGCCCACCGCGTTGAAACTTCCTTCGTCGACCTACCCACTGGAGCGCACCGTGCTCGGCAACGGGCTGCGGGTACTGCTCGCCCCGGACAAGAGCGCCCCGGTGGTGGGCGTCGCCGTGCACTACGACGTCGGCATGCGCTCGGAGCCGGAGGGGCGCACCGGGTTCGCGCACCTGTTCGAGCACCTGATGTTCCAGGGCTCGGCGAGCCTGGAGAAGCTGGCCCACTTCCGCTACGTGCAGTCCTCCGGCGGCACCTTCAACGGCACCACGCACCTGGACTACACCAACTACTTCGAGGTGCTGCCGGCCAACGCGCTGGAACGCGGCCTGTTCCTGGAGGCGGACCGGATGCGCGCCCCCACGATCACCGAGGAGAACCTGGCCAACCAGATCTCGGTGGTCAAGGAGGAGATCCGGGTCAACGTGCGGAACCGGCCGTACGGCGGCTTCCCGTGGCTGGTCATGCCGACGGTGCTGTTCGACACGTTCCCGAACGCGCACGACGGCTACGGCTCGTTCGAGGACCTCGAGGCGGCCACCCTGGACGACGCCTGGCAGTTCTTCGACCGGTACTACGCGCCGGCCAACGCGGTACTGTGCGTGGCCGGCGACCTGGACCCGGAGCTGGCGTTCTCCCTGGTGGAGCGGCACTTCGCCGACATCCAGCGGCGGCAGGCGCCGACCCGGCCGGACTTCGCCGAGCCCGACCTGACCGTGGAGCGCCGCACCACGGTCACCGACCGGCTGGCACCGATGCCGTCGGTCGCGGTCGGCTGGCGGGTGCCGGACCCGGTGCACGACCTGGCGGAGTACCTGCCGTTCGTGGTACTCGCCGAGGTGCTGTCCGACGGCGACGCGGCCCGGCTGCGGCAGCGGCTGGTGCGCCGGGACCGGGTGGCCACCGACGTGTACGCGTACCTCAGCTTCCTCGGGGACCCGTTCGACGTGCGCGGCCCGACCGAGTTCCTGGTGCAGGCCACCCACGCCGGCTCGGTCGGCATGGAGACCGTGCTGTCCACAGTGGACGACGAGCTGGCCCGGCTGGCCGACGGCGGGCTGCGGCCGGGGGAGCTGTCCCGGGTGCAGGCCCGGATCGCGGCGCAGATGCTGCGTGAGGTGGACGGCGTGCTCGGCCGGACCCTGGCGCTGGCGTCGCTGGAGCAGGTGCACGACCGGGCCGAGCTGCTGTCCGAGCTGCCCGGGCTGATCGGCGCGGTGAGCGCGGAGCAGGTGGCCGCCGCGGCTGCCACGCTGACCCCGCGGCGGCGCGCCGTGGTCGAGCTCGTCGCCGGGGGTGCCAGGTGAGCGAGCTTGCGAGCGAACCAGTAAGCACAGCGGCGTTCGCGAACGCGGCCGACGAGCGCGGCGAGGAGTGCCGTGAGCGAGCTTGCGAGCGAACCAGTAAGCACAGCGGCGTTCGCGAACGCGGCCGACGAGCGCGGCGAGGAGTGCCCGTGAGCGAGCTTGCGAGCGAACCAGTAAGCACAGCGGCGTTCGCGAACGTGGCCGACGAGCGCGGCGAGGAGTGCCCGTGAGCGAGCGAACGGTGGGCACGGCGGCGCAGGCGGGCGTGCAGCACGAGGTGCCACCGCTGGGGCCGCCGCCGAAGGCCAGGCAGCCCGCGGCCAGCGAGCGGCAGTTGGCCGGCGGGTTGCGGGTGATCGCGGTGCGCCGGCCCGGGGTGCCGCTGGTCGAGGTGCGGCTGCGGATGCCGTTCGGCGGCACCGCGGCCAGCCACCCGGCGCGGGCCGCGCTGCTCGGCGAGTCGCTGCTGACCGGCACCGAGCGGCACAGCCAGTTGGAGCTGGCCGAGGCGGTGCAGGCGCTCGGCGGGCACCTGTCGGTCACGGTCGACTCCGACCGGATCCTGCTCGGCGGCGCGGTGCTCAAGACCGGGCTGCCCGCGCTGCTGGACCTGGTCGCGGAGATCCTCACCGAGGCGACGTACCCGGCCCGCGAGGTTGCGCTGGAGCGCGACCGCTTGGTGGAGAACCTGGCCATCGTGCGCTCCCAGCCGTCGGTGCTGGCCCGCGAGGCGCTGCGCCGCCGGATGTACTGCGACCACCCGTACGCGCGCGAGGTGCCGGAGCCGGAGATGGTGGCCGCGGTGACGCCGGCCCAGGTCCGCCGGCTGCACGCCGAGCGGATCGTCCCGGCCGGCTCGACCCTGGTCCTGGTGGGCGACGTCTCGCCGGCCCGGGCGCTGGACCGGGTGGAGTCGGTGCTGGCCGGGTGGAAGCCCGAGGGCAAGCCGCGGGAGCTGCCCCCGTTGCCCGCGATCGCCCCCGGGCCGCCGATGCTGGTGCACCGGGCCGGCTCGGTGCAGTCCTCGATCCGGCTGGGCGGCCCGGCGGCGCAGCGCGACGACCCCGGCTACCCGGCGCTGCAGTTGGCCAACTTCATCTTCGGCGGCTACTTCTCCTCCCGCCTGGTGGAGAACATCCGCGAGGACAAGGGCTACACGTACTCCCCGCACAGCCGGATCGACCACGCGGTGGCCGGCTCCACGCTGGTGGTCGACGCGGACGTGGCCACCGAGGTCACCGCGCCGGCGCTGCTGGAGATCGGCTACGAGCTCGGCCGGATCGCGACGCTGCCGCCCACCGCGCAGGAGTTGGAGGACGTGCGGCAGTACGCGATCGGCACCCTGGCGCTGGCCACCGCAACGCAGTCCGGCCTGGCTTCGATGCTGTCCGGACTGGCCGGCACCGGGTTGGGACTGGAGTGGCTGCGGGAGTACCCGGCCAAGCTCGCCAAGGTCACCCTGGCCGACGTGTTCCAGGCCGCGCAGCGCTGGCTGGCGCCGGTCGCACTCGCCACGGTGATCCTCGGGGACCTCGACCAGGTGGCCGCGCCGCTGCGCGTGCTCGGCCCGTTCGAGCGGGCTTAGGGTGGGCCAGGGGTGGAGCCGGTGAAGCTGACCCGGCGGCCGACGCTGTCCCGTGGCGTGCACGACCGGGCGACCCACCTGCGCACGGACGAGGCGTGGCTGGCCGAGGCATGGCCGAAGAGCCTGGTGCTGGCGGTCAACCCGGACGGCACGGTGCCGGTGCTGGAGGGCCCGCGGCTGGCGTTCCGCTCGCCGGCCGCGGTGGGCGGCGAGCGGCACGACCTCGCCGAGGGCGAACGGTACTTCCTCGGCGAGTACGAGGGAACGCCGTACTTCGCGGTGCGCACCGAGCCGGTGGACCCGGGCGAGGACGCCGAGGAGTGGCGCAACCTGCGCGAGGTGGGCGCGGAGCTGTCCGATCTGGATGCCGGCCTGATGGTGACCTCGGTCGGCCTGGCCGGCTGGCATGCCCGGCACCCGCGCTGCCCGCGGTGCGGCGAGCCGACGGTGCTGGCCCAGGCGGGGTGGAGCCGGCGCTGTCCGGCCGACGGCTCCGAGCACTTCCCGCGCACCGACCCAGCGGTGATCATGCTGGTGCACGACGGCGCCGACCGCTGCATCCTCGGCCGGCAGCCGACGTGGCCGGCGGGGCGGTACTCGATCCTGGCCGGGTTCGTCGAGCCGGGGGAGTCGCTGGAGGCGGCGGTGGCCCGCGAGGTGGCCGAGGAGGTGGGCGTCCGGGTCACCGACGTTCACTACCTGGGCAGCCAGCCGTGGCCGTTCCCGGCGTCGCTGATGCTCGGGTTCACCGCCCGCGTGGACGGCGACCCGACCCTGCACGTGGACGGCGCCGAGCTGGCCGACGCGCGCTGGTTCACCCGCGACGAGGTGCACGCCGAGCTGGTGAAGCTGCCGCCGTCCATCTCCATCGCGCACCGCATCATCACCGACTGGGCGGCGGGGTAGGCGCCGTGGCCGTGGACGCCGTGCTCCTCGACGCCGGCGGCGTGCTGGTGCTGCCGCACCCGGACCGGGTGCTCCCGCAGCTCGCCGGCCTCGGCCTTCACCCCGATCCGGACACCCTGGTCCGGGCGCACTACCGGGCGGTGGGCGCGATGGACGCCTCCGGGCGGGAGGATGTCCCGCGGTACCGCCGGACCTACCTCGAGGCCTGCGGCGCCGACCCCGAGCAGGCCGCGGTAGGCGCCCGGACGCTGCGGTTCACCGGCGGCTGGACGCTGCCCGTGCCGGGCGCGCTGGACCTGCTGCGCCGCCTGGTCGCCGGTCGGCGCCAGGTCGCCATCGTGTCGAACTCCGACGGCACCGCGGCGGCCAGCCTGGCCGGGATGGCGATATGCCAGGTCGGCCCCGGCGAGGGCGTCGAGGTCGCCGCGGTCATCGACTCCCACCACATCGGCGCGGAGAAGCCGGACCCGCGGATCTTCCAGGTGGCGCTGGCCGAGCTCGGCGTACCGCCGGGGCGGGCGGTGCACGTCGGCGACACGGCGCGCACCGACGTGGACGGTGCGCTGGCCGCCGGCGTCCGCCCGGTACACCTCGACCCTTACGGGGACTGCCCGGACCCGCCCGGCCGGCACGACCACATCGCGCACCTCGGCCAGCTCGGGGATCTGCTCAACGCCGGCTGACCTGCACCGCCGGGTGCCGCGGGTCGTCCAGCCGCACCACCACGTCCGCCGCCTCGCCCGGCCGTACCTCCTGCTCGTACCGGGCGAACGCCGGCAGCGTCCAGAGCAGGTCGGCCGGGGTCCGCCGGGCCAGCGCGTCGGGCGACAGCCGCAGGTGCACGGTCAGCTCGAACGGCAGCCCGCGGCCGAGCAGCAGCGGCCCGTCCAGCAGCAGCACTGCGCCGGGGGGAGCGACCGCGTACGCCGCCCGGGTCGCCCGGTCCCGCGCCGCGTCCCACAGCGTGGGCAGGTACCGCCCGTCGCCGCCGGGCCCGAGCCGGTCCAACACCTCGCGCCGCACCGCCGCCGCGTCCAGCCAGTCGTCGTAGTAGGCGTCCGGGTCCTGGTGCCCGTGCTCGAGCCGTACCGAGGCGGGCCGCCAGTACCAGCGCGTGCTCACCCGCAGCGCCGGCCGGCCGCGCAGCCGCAGCGGGTCGATGAGCGCGTCGGCGAGCCCGGCCGGGTCCGCGGCGTCCGCGCCGTCCAGCGCCACCCGTACCGCTTGCCCGGGCTCCCGTTCGGCGACCAGGTCGGCCAGCAGCTCGGTCAGGCGTGCGGGCGAGACCGGGCGGACGTGTCGGTCGTTCAGCGGCTCGGGTGGCTCAGCGGTGCGGCGGGGCCAGTTCCGGCGGCAGCGGCACGGCGCGGTCGGTGACCGATGCGACCACCTCGCGGGCCAGGTCGTGCACCTTGCGGCCGCGTGAACGCGCCACCCGGCGCAGCCGCTCGAAGGCGTCCCGGGGTCCGATCCGGCGCCGCTCCGCGACCACCCCGATGGCCTGCTCGATCACGACCCGGGCGGACAGCGCATGCTCGAGCTGGCGGACCGCCAGCCGGAGCTGCTCCACCTCGGACAGCGCGTGGTCCGGCTTGGGGGGGCGTGGGCGGGGCACCAGGTCGTTGGCGAGCAGGTCGGCCAACACCATGGCGCTGGCGAGGTCCTCGGCCGGCGAGTCGTGTTGGTCGGCGTCGTGGACCACCCAGCCGTTGGGTGTACGGCGGATGACGACGTCGCCGACTGCCGCGTGGGGGACCCCGCTCGGCGACATCAGGTCACCTCCCGAACGTTATTCACACTTTCAGGACGGACGCCGTCGTCGCCTGGTTCATGATCGCGTCGAACGGGTCGAGCCCACAGTATCGACGTCAGGGGGGTGGAATATGCAACTCGGGCGAACTGATCAAGGAAACGTGCGCCTACGCCGGTCAGGTGACGGAAGAATCCACCCGCGTCGAGCCGGTGCGGGTGGATTCTGTGGGTGGGTCGGCCGTGGCCGCGGATTCTCCGGGGTCAGCTCGCCCGGGCCAGGCTGTGCCTGACGTCGTCGATGCTCGGGTTGGTGAGTGCGGTGCCATCCGGGAAGGCCAGCGTCGGCACCGTCCGGTTGCCGCCGTTGATCTTCATCACGTACCGGGCAGCGGCTTCGTCCTGCTCGATGTTGACCTCGTGGTAGCGGATGCCCTCCCGGTCCAGGTGCCGCTTGAGCCGAACGCAGTAACCGCACCAGCTCGTGGTGTACATCGTCAGGGTGTCCAAGCCCACGGGCATCCTTCCATCGGGTGTCAAATGCTGACATCGCAACACGCGGAGCCCGGAAAGCCTTCCGTCGCCAGGTGCTGCCAGGATGCGGGGTGATGAACGACACTCACTCCGACCGGATCCTCGCCGGCCTCGACCCGCAGCAGGCCGACGCGGTGCGCGCGGTGCGCGGACCGGTGTGCATCCTGGCCGGCGCCGGCACCGGCAAGACACGCACGATCACGCACCGGATCGCCTACGCCGTGCACAGCGGCGCGGTGCCCGCCTCGCAGGTGCTCGCGGTCACCTTCACCACCCGGGCGGCCGGCGAGATGCGCGGCCGGCTGCGCACCCTGGGCGCCGGCGGGGTGCAGGCCCGCACCTTCCACTCCGCCGCGCTCCGGCAACTGCGGTACTTCGCCCCCCGGGTGCTCGGCGGGCCGCTGCCGGAGCTGATGGAGCACAAGATCCGGGTGGTCACCCAGGCGGCGCTGCACTGCCGGCTGACCGTGGACGCCGCGCTGCGCCGCGACCTGGCCAGCGAGATCGAGTGGGCCAAGGCCAGCCTGGTCGCCCCCGACCAGTACGCCGAGCTGGCCGGCAAGGCCGACCGCCAGCCGCCGGTCGATCCGGTCACGATGGCGGCGGTGTACGCGGCGTACGAGGAGGCGAAGCAGCGCGGCGGGGTGCTCGACTTCGAAGACCTGCTGCTGATCACCGCCGCGGCGATCGAGGACCACCGGGACGTGGCCGAGGAGATCCGCGCGCGGTACCGGCACTTCGTGGTGGACGAGTACCAGGACGTCAACCCGCTGCAGCAGCGGCTGCTGGACGCGTGGCTCGGCGGCCGCGAGGACGTGTGCGTGGTGGGCGACGCCAACCAGACGATCTACTCCTTCACCGGCGCCACCCCGTCGTACCTGCTTGAGTTCCGCCGCCGTCACCCGGGTGCGGTGCTGGTCCGGCTGGAGCGGGACTACCGGTCCACTCCGCAGGTGGTCACCCTGGCGAACCGGCTGATCGCGGGCGCGCACGGGGTGCCTGGGGCGGCGCGGTTGCGGCTGGTGGGGCAGCGGCCGGACGGTCCGGAGCCGACCTTCACCGAGTACCCCGACGAGCCGGCGGAGGCGGCCGCGGTGGCGGCGGCGTGCGCCCGGCTGGTCCAGGCCGGGACGCCGGCCGCCGAGATCGCGGTGCTGTTCCGGGTGAACGCGCAGTCGGAGGTGTACGAGGCGGCGCTCGCTGACGCTGGTGTGCCGTACGTGCTGCGCGGGGCGGAGCGGTTCTTCGACCGGGCCGAGGTGCGGCAGGCCGCCGTGCTGCTGCGCGGTGCCGCCCGGTCGGCCGACCCGGACGTGCCGCTGGTGACCGCGGTGACCGACGTGCTCTCCTCCGTCGGCTGGCGGCCGGACGCGGCGCCGACCGGCGGTGCCGCCCGGGAGCGGTGGGAGTCGCTGGCCGCGCTGGTGCAGCTCGCCGAGGACCTGGTTGCGGCCTCACCGGGCGCCGGGCTGCCGGAGCTCGCCGCCGAGCTGGAGGCCCGGGCGGCGGCCCAGCACGCGCCCACCGTGCAGGGGGTCACGCTCGCCTCGCTGCACGCCGCGAAGGGGTTGGAGTGGGACGCGGTGTTCTGTGTCGGGCTGACCGACGGCACCTTGCCCATCCAGCACGCGACCACCGACGAGCAGGTCGAGGAGGAGCGCCGGCTGCTCTACGTCGGCATCACCCGGGCCCGCGAGCACCTCGCGCTGTCCTGGGCGCTGGCCCGTACCCCGGGAGCCCGGCGCGCGCGCCGCCGGAGCAGGTTCCTGTATCCATTGATGCCCGAGGAGGAGCGCCGCCCGGCCCGGTCGTCCCGTACCGGCCCCAGGGGTGGTGCCGCGGCGGCCGCCTGCTCCGGCTGCGGTGCTCCGCTGCGCAAGGGCGCCGAGCGGGCTCTGGGCCGCTGCGCGGACTGCCCCGGCGAGGTGGACGTCGCGCTGTTCGAGCGGCTGCGGGCCTGGCGCTCGGAGCGGGCCGGTGCGCAGAGGGTGCCGGCGTACGTGGTGTTCACCGACGCGACGCTGGCCGCGATCGCCGAGGCCCGCCCCGGGGACGCCGCCGACCTGGTACGCCTGCCCGGCATCGGCCAGCGCAAGCTCGACCTATACGGCGAGGACGTGCTCGCCCTCGTCGCCGGCCGCACCCCCGACCCGCCGTCTTGAGTCGGGGTTGATCTACGACGTGACGTTCCAGCCTGACTCGTTCAGCGACTGATCGCCTCCATTGAGTAACCAATCAGGGCGGCTCAGACCGGAACATTTCCGGGCCCTGAGGGGGGAGGTTGCACCTTCGGGAAACGTGTCAGGCAAATTCCGGAAAAAGGCTTTGCTGTGGTCTGGACCTCGGCTTACGCTGCGATCACCGTCGGCGTGAAGTACGCCAACATGACAGCCAGGAGGAGGTGCCCGATGTACGAGATGACCAAGATCGCTCCGTCCGCGGGTGCCGATGTTCTGGCGATCATGCTTGCGCCGAGCTTCGGCCAGCGCGACGGGATCCGTATGTCCGGAGCCGGGTTCAGCGGCACCGCCCGCAACGGCGGCAATGCTGACTTCGGCTGGGCCAACGGTGAGCAGAGCGGGGCGACCGTTCTCGCTGCCACGCGGATCCCCACCGCCGTCCGCGTTCGCGTGCTGGCCGATGCCCACGTCCCGGGAGCTCCGCCTCGAGGTGCACCAGTCTGACCACAGACCGGCTCATCTCGAGGCCGCGGAACCCGATACATGGGATCCGCGGCCTCAGTGTTTTTCCGACCGTCCGACGACCCAGACGACCGAAACACTCCCGGAGGTGAACACCGGTGACCCTCGCACCCGAGGCGACCGAACCGTGCTCCTTCGGGGTCCCGAGCCTCGACTACGTCGAGGCCGAGGCCCGAGGCTGGGAACTTCCCTGCCGGGTCTACGACCCCGAGCTGTGGTTTGCCGAGCGACCGGCGGACCTGGAGCTGGCCAAGAGCTACTGCCTGGACTGCCCCGTGCGGCAAGCGTGCCTCGCCGGCGCACTTGCCCGGCGCGAGCCGTGGGGCGTGTGGGGTGGCGAGATCTTCGAGCGTGGCGTGGTCATCCCGCGCAAGCGGCCGCGTGGCCGCCCGCGCAAGGAGGTCGCAGCATGAGCCACCCCACCGGCCCGCAGACGCGGACCCTCGGTGGTCCGGGCAGCCGTACCGCCGTATCGCACGCAGAGATCTACCCGATGACCGAACCTTCTGTCAGGAGCAGCGCGATGTTGTTGATGCATGAAGAGCTGGCGCGAGCTCGAATGTCCGAGCTCCGCGACGAGGCGGAGAACTACCGCAGGTGTGCGCGGCTGCTGGCCGCGCGGCGCTGGCGGCGCAGGGCCGAGCGCGCCGCTCGGCGCGCCCGCCAGGCGCAGAACGCCGTCTGGTAGCACCACCCGAGACCCGCTACCTGGGAACACCGCCCCGGCACGCTCACCGTGCCGGGGCGGTTCCCTGCCGGCACCGCGGCAGCCGACCACGACCGCGGACAGTTAGATGGCGCCGGGTACCGTGACGCACGTGGTGACCTGCGCGATGTGCGGCCGTGCCGAGGAGGAGCCGCCACCGACCTGGACCTGCCAGCGCTCCGAACGCGGGCAGATGTGGCTGTGCGAGACCTGTACCCGGCAGAACGTCCGCTCGATCGAGGGCCGGCTCGACGAAGCCTGGTGGTGACCTCCGGCTCAGTCGGCGAAACCGGGTTGCCAGCGTTCGACGATCTCCCGGTAGGGCGCCTCGGCGTTGAGCTGGCACAGCACGCCGATCGAGCCGATCGTGACGCGGTGGATCAGCAGGTACGCCGGGGGCAGGTTGAGCTGCCGGCCGATCTGCGCGGTCTCCGAGCGCAGGTCGCCGACCCGGGCGGCCTGTCGGCGCATCCACTCCCGGCTGAACCGGAACGTGTCGGCGTGCAGCGGGTCGAGAATCGGCTGGAAGTAGTCCAGCACCCGCTGCGGGTCGAGCTGGATCCGCGGCTTGATGAAACCCTCGGCGCGCAGCTGCGCCAGGGCGGCGTCGGCGTGACCGTCCAGGGCCAGCCGGGTGATCCGGCCGAGCGGCCTCGGCAAGCCATCGGGCAGCCGCGCGACGGCACCGAAGTCCACTACGCCGAGCCGCCCGTCCGGCATGATCCGGAAGTTGCCCGGGTGCGGGTCGGCGTGCAGCAGCCGGGCGCGGGCCGGCGCCGAGAAGTGCAGGGTGGACAGAAGGTAGCCGGCGCGGTCGCGCTGCGCCCGGGTGCCGCTGGCGATGATGGTGGACATCGGGGTGCCGTCGATCCACTCGGTCACCAGCACCCGGGGTGCGTTGGCCACCACCCGCGGCGCGTGGATCTCCGCGTCGTCGGCGTAGGCCGCGGCGAACCTCCGCTGCGCGTCCGCCTCCAGCGCGTAGTCCAGCTCCTCTGCCACCCGCGCCTTCAGCTCCGCCAGCAGCGGCTTGACGTCCAGGCCAGGGCTGATGACCGCGAACATCCGCCCGAACCGGGCGAGCTGGTTCAGGTCGGCTAGCAGCGCCGGACCGGCACCCGGGTACTGCACCTTCACCGCGACCGCCCGCCCGTCGTGCCACACGGCACGGTGCACCTGGCCGATGCTCGCCGCTGCCGCGGGCACGTCTTCGAACTCTACGAACCGCCGCCGCCACGCAGTGCCGAGCTGCTCGTCGAGCACCTGGTGCACGGTGCGCACCGGCATCGGCGGCGCCGCCTCCTGGAGCCTGGTCAGCGCCTTGCGGTACGGCGCGGCCACCTCCTCCGGCAGCGCCGCCTCGAAGACGGACAACGCCTGGCCGAACTTCATGGCGCCGCCCTTGAGCTGGCCCAGTACGGCGAAGAGTTGCTCCGCCGTGCGCTGCTGCAGCTCCACCGCCACCGCGTCGGCGGACTGGCCGGCCATCCGCTTGCCCAGCCCGACCGTGGCACGCCCCGCAACGCCCAGTGGCAGCGATGCCAGCTTGGCGGTACGGGTGACCGCGTGCCGGGGAATCTCATTCACCGGATACCTCGCCAGCGCTGGGCGTCGACGTCGGCGGCCGTGCCGCGGGTACGCGGTCATGCCGCGTCAGTTGGTCTCCTTGGCCGCCCACCTCCTCATTCTGACCGGTCGGTCGCTATGCCCGCAGAGCACTTCACACACGGACGGCCGAACTGCGTGATCGGGCAGTCTGAATGTCCAATTCATGATAGTTAGCCGGCGAGTCGGCCAATTGCCGGGCGGCTCGCGCCGCAGCCGCACAACGGGTGCGGCAGCCAGGTGCGCCGGCGTAGCCGCCAGTCGGGCGGCCGCAGCTCGAGCGTGCCGTCCAGGGTGGCCGGGTGGTCGCCATCGAGCAGGGCCAGCGCCTGCATGGCGGCGACCGCCGCCGCCAACGCGGCCAGCACGACATCGGCGGGCTCGCGCTGCCGGCGGCGCGGTACCGAGAGCTGCGCTGCGAGCATCGGCCAGGCCGGATCGCGGTCGCGCCGATGCAGGTCCGCGCAGGTGAGGCAGCCCGTCACGCCCGGCAGCACCAGCGGGCCGACTACGGCGGCCGACTCCCGGATGTGCACCGGGAGGTGCGGCACCGCCATTCGGTGCAGCCCGGCCCGAAGCGCCGGCTCTACCGGCTCCACCCCGGCCAGCACCGCGAGATCGGGTACCTGCGCCGGGCGCAACGGCCCGACTTCCGCCTCCGGAGCCGCCCGCCGCACCGCCGCGACCACGGCCTCGGCCCGCGGCTGGAACGCGTCCGCGGCGCTGATCCCGCCCGGTGCGGCGTCGCACGGACGGGCGCGATCGCCGTCCACCACGACCAGCCGCCCAACCCCCGCCGCGGCCAGCAGGGTGGCCACCGGGGCGCCAAGCCGGCCGACGCCATGCACCGCGACCGTGCTCTGCCGGCGGCGCCGCAGCGTGCCGAGCGGCCCGCGCCCGGGGCTGGACAGGGTCATTGCGGCGTGGTCGGGCTCCAGCCGCTCGGCCGTGTCGGGGGCGCCGAGATCGGCGAGCGCCGCCGCCTCGCCGTCCACGACGAGGCCGCACCGGCGCAGGCCGGTCAGCATCCGGGTGACCGTGGCGATGTCGACGCCGTCCGCCGCGGCATCCGCCAGCACCTCGGCTTCCGAACGCCGGCCGTCCAGTCCGGTCAGCACCCGGGCGGTCGCCGCGTCGAGCCCATCGACGACGATGCTGCGGTCAGGATCGCGGCCGAGTTGCAGGGATCGCCGGCCACGCCACAGCGGACGCAGGCCGGACAGGAGCTGTGGACGTCCGCCGGACAACATCGTCACCGCACACCTCGCCTCGGAGTGCTTTCTGGTCAGAGGCAGGGTGCCACCATCCGGCGACGGGCCCCGAAAGTTATCCACAGGGCGGCCTGTTATCCACAGCGGCCCACGAAGGGCTGGCGGCGGCGGTGCCCAGACAGCTATAGCAGACCAGAGGGGCACGCACGCCAGGGTGCGGACAGCCAGAGGGACAGACACGCCAGGGGGGCCGGACACGCCAGAGGGGCGGCCCCGCCGTGCCGGGACCACCCCTCTGGTGCGGTGCGTGCCTGTCAGGCCTTGCCGAGGATGCGGTTCATCTTTGTACCGCATACCGGACACGAGCCCTTGGCCATGCGGCGCCCGGAGTCGCTGGTGACGACTTCGCCCTCGAAGTCGCGCTTCTCCTTGCACTTCACGCAGTAGCCGTTGTAGGTCTCGGCCACGTCGCCTCCTTGCTTCCGTCTCAGGTCCCGTGCCGCGCTCGCGGGACAGTCCGGGACACGGTACTCGCACCGGGCGTCAGTCTCGTTGCTGCCCGGCGCGCCCGGTCCACAGGGAAGGCCCGTCGATCCGGACACTGTGGACACGGAGCGGCGTCAGCCGGTGAAGCTGCTCACAGCGCGGTGCGCCGCCTAGCCCTGCTGACCTGCACAAATGCGGTTCCTGAGGGGGAGTCGCAAAGTACCGATCTTGGTCCGGCGCCTCCTACCGTCGGCGGCGACCGCGAGGCGGGAAGGCATGTTCCATGCCGTCCGCCCCGAACAGAGAGGATCGAGGTCCTTCTCGCCGGGAGGCAGCCCGGTCCCGCTGCGCTCCCGCCCGAGGGCCGGCCGTCGACAGGGGCGGCGCGGCGAACCCGGGGCTCTACGGGACGTACGGCGCCGACCGAGGCCAGGCCCGAGAGCGTGACACCGCGACCCGCTCGGCTGCGGCCGTCTCCTTCCGTGGCCCTACCAGGGCGCGGGCTGAACCATGCCCGCGTCCGTCGTGGTGCGGACCGACCCACCCCATGTCACACACCGAATCCCAGCAGAAGATCCAGACCCGAGTCCTCCGCGGCGGGCGGCGGCTACGCACACCCGCGCTGAGCGCGCTGGCCGGGCTCACCGCGACCGGTGCGTTCGCCGGGGTGGCCCTCGCCAGCGCCGCGCCGAGCACCCCGCAGCCGCAGGCCGCGGTGCGGAGCGCGGCCGCTTCGAAGCAGCCGCCCGACCGGGCCGGCCGGGGCGGGAGGCGCACCCCGCTGCCGGCGAAGAGCGCCAAGCCGAAACCGACGGACAAGCTGGTGCGACGCTACGTCGCGGTCGGTCCGGTCGAGACCGGCGAGGCGTCGTTCTACGGCGGCGGTGACGGCTTCGACGGCGGCACCACCGCGAACGGCGAGACCTTCGACGCCGCCGCGATGACCGCGGCGCACCCCAGCCTGCCCTTCGGCACCCTGGTCCGGGTGTGCTGGCAGGACCACGGCTCGTGCGTGACCGTCCGAATCAACGACCGCGGTCCGTACCACGGCGGCCGGATCATCGACCTGTCCGTCGGCGCCGCCGCCCGGCTCGGCCTGGCCGGGGCCGGCGTGGGCGAGGTCACCGTGACGCCGGTCGAGCTGCGGTCCGTCCGGGTACCGGCCAGCAGGTAGGTTCCGCGGCATGGAGCCGCTGCTGATCGACCGGCACGACGACGGCGTCGTGGTGCTCACGCTCAACCTTCCCGAGCGCCGCAACGCGATGACCGAGGAACTCACCGCGGCCTGGGCCCAGGCCGTGCCCGCCCTGGCCGGTGACGACACGGTGCGCTGTGTGGTCGTCACCGGGGCGGGCACCGCGTTCTGTGCCGGCGGCGACCTGTCCTGGATCGAGGGCAGCGGCGGGCTCACGGTGGACGACCTGCGCACCCGGATGCTGCCGTTCTACCGGACCTGGTTGGCGATCCGGGGCCTCGAGGTGCCGACGATCGCGGCGGTCAACGGGCCGGCGGTCGGTGCCGGCCTTGCCGTGGCGCTGGCCTGCGACCTGCGGTACGCGACGCCGCAGGCGAAGCTGTCCGCGCCGTTCACAGCGCTGGGCATGCATCCGGGCATGGCCTCGACCTGGCTGCTGCCCGAGGTGGCGGGCCTGCCGGTGGCACGAGAGTTGCTGCTCACCGGCCGGGTGCTCACCGGCGCGGAGGCGGTCGGAGCCGGCCTGGTGAACCGGACGTTCCCGGCCGAGTCGCTGCGGGCGGAGGTGCTGTCGATCGCGGCGCAGGTCGCGTCCCGGGCACCGGTGGCCACCCGGCTGACCAAGGTGGCGCTGGCCGGCGGCGGGCACGCCAGCTTCGAGGCCGCGCTGGCATGGGAGTCGGTGGCGCAACCGGTCACGCTCGCGTCCGAGGACCTGCTGGAAGGGCTGCGGGCGGTCCGGGAAGGGCGCCAGCCGCGGTTCACAGGGCGCTGACCGCCTCAGTCGCTCGCCCCGGAACGCACGTAGCCCCGGAAGGCACGTAGCCCCGGAAGGCACGTAGCCCCGGAAGGCACGTAGCACCGGAAGGCACGTAGCCCCGGAACGCACGTAGCCCCGGAACGCACGTAGCACCGGAACGCACGTAGCCCCGGAACGCACGTAGCCCGGAACGCACGTAGCCCCGGAACGTACGTAGCCCCGGAACGCATGCGGCCCGGGAACGCACGTAGCCCCCGGGCTTGTGACGAGCCGTCCGCCTTCCCCTAACGAACGGTCCGCCTCCACTCGGGGGCTGCGCCGCAGATGACGCTAGGGCCGCCGCCGGTCGTGGTCAATCGGAGTTGCGCACACCCTGTGGACAACCCTGTGGATAGGGTGGGGACGTCACGGTGTGTCGCTGTGGACGACAGGGGGACGACGTGTGGACACCCGCCGCCCGCACCGTGATGCCGGGCCGGTGACGTGCAGAAACGCCGTGCACCGGGTGTGGACGGCAGAAAGTTGGGTCGGCTGCCGTGGGCTAGCCTGCCCTCGTGGGCAGCAGGCCTCCGGTCACCAGCGTCGAGGTACGCCGCAGCGCCCGCCGGCGGCGCCAGGTGGCGGCGTACCGCGACGGCGACCGGGTGGTGGTGCTCATCCCGGCCCGGTTCAGCAAGGCCGAGGAGGCGAGCTGGGTGGCCGAGATGCTGGCCCGGTTGGACGCCCGGGAGTCCCGCCGCACCCGCGGTCCCCGAGCCTCCGACGCCGCACTGCTGGCGCACGCCCGGCGGCTGTCAGGGGCGTATCTGGGCGGCCGCGCGGCGCCGGACAGCGTGCGGTGGGTGGACAACATGAGCACCCGCTGGGGTTCGTGCACGCCGGCCGACCGCACCATCCGGGTGTCCGCCCGGCTGCGCGACCTGCCTGCCTGGGTGCTCGACTACGTACTGGTGCACGAGCTTGCCCACCTGCTGCTGCCCGGTCACGGCACTGACTTCTGGGAGCTGGTGACGGCCTACCCGCGGGCCGAGCGCGCCCGCGGTTACCTTGAGGGCGTGGCCGCCGCGGCGCACCTGGACATCGCCGAGGACGACGCCGGCGACGTGGTGGAGTCATGAGGGCGGCGGTGCTGTCCCTGCTGGGCACGGCGTACCGCGCGGCCTGTCCGCCTGGCGTGGACCGGGTCAGGTTCGGCCGGGCGCTGGCCGAGGACGTGGCGGACGTGCTGGCCACGCTGTCCGGCGTGGACACCCTGATCGCGGCGATTCCGTCCACAGTGGACGATGCGAAGGCGGTGGCCATGCCCGGCACACCGATCCTCGAGGTGTCCACACCGGACGGTGCGTTCGCCGAGCTGGCCACCCGCGGGTACACCGAGGCGGCGCTGTTCACCGCGGACGTACCCGACCTGCCTGCGCTGCTGGCCGCCAAGCCGTTCTCCGGGCTGTCCACATCGGACAGCGCCGTGGTGCCGAGCCACGGAGCCGGCCTGGTCGCGCTGGCCACCCGGCTGCCCCGCCCCGGTTGGCTGCCCTCCACGGTGGACCTCGACACCCCGGACGCGCTGGACCGGCTGCGTGCCGCCGCGCCGGGCCCGCGCGACCTGGCCGTCGCCCCAGCATGGCGCCGGCTGCGGACGCCGACCGACCTCGCCGGCCTCGATCCGGCGTTGGAGGGCTGGGAGGCCACCCGGGCGCTGCTGTCGTACGGCTGAGCTAGGCGTTCCGTTCGTGTCATCAAGGTCCATGGACAGAACACCTAGACGCGGTGCCGGACCCAGACGTTCGGCTCCACGTACACCGCGTAGCCGCCGGTCTGGGACACGATGACCGGTGCGAGCGCCTGCGGCACCAGCACCTCGCCACCGGTGTCGAACGGCAGCCCGGTCCAGCCCCGCCACTGCTCCAGCGTGCCGGTGATCATCATGGACATCGGGCAGACCCGGACGATCCGGCCGCCTGCGCGGACGTGCACCCGCAGCCAGGGATCCCAGGGCAGCCCGTCGTCGCGCACCCGGGCGGCGTACTCGGCCATCGGCAGCAGCGGCTCGGCGCTCTTCAGGCTCGGCCGGACCGGGGCGAACAGGTCCGCGAAGCCCTGCCCGCGCACCGCGTCCCGCAGCGCGCCCAGCATGATCCCGGACAGGCCCTTGCCGCGCACGTCCGGCCGGATGGTGATCTCCAACGCGGACACCGCGGTGGGTGTGGTGTCCCGGGAGCCGCGCAGCAGCACCTCGTCCCAGCCGCGGTCGGGCAGCGACTCCTCGGCGCCGTCCCAGCCGAACGCCACGGCGTGCACCTTGCCGACGCAGCGGTCGCCGTCCAGCAGCAGCAACTGCAGGTCCGGGAACCGGTCGGCCAGCGGCGACATCAGCAGCGCGACCGAGTCCTCGAGCATGAACGGCGGCCAACCGTCGCCGAAGCCCCACAGCTCACCGACCAGGTCTGGCCGCTCAGCGACCGATACGACATGCATCGGGCCAGTGTCCGGGGGCCCGGCGCTGCGCTCAACCGGATTCCAGCTCCGGGTAGTCGTCGGGACCGGACTCCGAGCGCTCGGCGAACCCGTCCGGGTCGTCCAGGTCGGTGGCGTCGGGCAGCAGGTCGGGGTGCGCCCAGACCGCGTCCCGGCCCTCGGTGCCGCGCCGTTCGGCCAGCACCTGCCACAGCCGGGCGGCGTCGCGCAGCCGGCGCGGCCGCAACTCCAGGCCGACCAGGGTGGCGAACGTCTGCTCGGCCGGGCCGCCGCTGGCTCGCCGCCGGCGCAGCGTCTCGCGCAGCGCCTCCGCCCCGGGAAGCCGGCCCTTGGAGGCGTCCGCGACGACCGCGTCCACCCAGCCCTCGACCAGCGCGAGCAGCGTCTCCAGCCGGGCCAGCGCGACCTGCTGGTCCGGTGTCGTCTGGGGCTCGAACAGCCCGCCCTGCATCGCCTGTTGCAGGCTCTCCGGGTTCGTCGGGTCGATCTCGGCCATGGCCCGCTCGATCGCGGACGTGTCCACGGTGATGCCGCTGGCGTAGGCGTCCACCGTGTCCAGCAGCCGTTGCCGCAGCCACGGCACGTGCCCGAACAGCCGGTGGTGCGCCGCCTCACGCAGCGCCAGGAACAGCCGTACCTCCTCATCCGGGCGCTCCAGGCCCTGGCCGAACGCGGCCACGTTCTCCGCCAGCAGGGCGGCGGTACCGGCCGGGCCGAGCGGCAGGCCGATGTCGGTGCTGGTGAGGATCTCGCCGGCCAGCCCGGCCAGCGCCTGCCCGACCTGGGCCCCGAACATCATGCCGCCCATCGAGTTGAGCACGCCGATGAGCTGGCCGGCCTGCGCCCGCGCCTCCTCCGGAATGGCGCCGCCCATCGCGCTCACCACCCGGGCCGCCACCGGGTCGCACAACGCCGACCAGACCGGCAGCGTCTTGTCCACCCACTCCAGCCGGGTCCAGGCGTCCGCGGTCTGTACCCCGGACGGCAGCGTGGTGGCCTCGTTCAGCCACAGGTCGGCCAGCCGGATCGCCTCGGTGACCTGCTGCCGCTCGACCGGCGTGGCGGTGCGGCTGGTGCCGGACAGGTTCTCGGTGGCCAGTTGCCGGGCCAGGTCCCAGTTCACCGGGCCGCCCTGCCAGGACAGCAGCTTCTGCAGCTCCGCGAACAGCGGGAACATGCCCAGCGGGTCACCCTGCCCGCCAGGGCGCTCCTCGGGGTCGCGGTCGGAGGAGCCGAAGCCGAACGGTGTGTCTGTCATGTGTCCGGCCCCCATGGGCCCGGCTCCGCGTTCGCTCCGAGCGGTCCTGCGATGCTCACCCGCTGCCGCCTCGCCCCCGTCATCTGTCAGCCCTCCGCGGTGTCATGCTGTCCACGGTAGACCTGACGACCGAGGGAGAGATCCCGTGCCCGACGGGCTGCGCCGTGAGCGAACGGCGGCCCGCCGCGCCCGTTCCCCGCGCGACCGGTCGCAGGCGCCGGTGGTCGCGGTGACCGGGGCAGGCGGACCGGTCGGCGGCGCGGTGCTGCGACACCTGGCCGCGTCGCCGCGGATCGGCGCGGTGCTCGGCCTGGACACCACGGTGGCCGCGCCCAGCGCCGGCGACGTCGCCTGGCACGGGCTGGACCCGGCGGACCCGCGGATCGCGCAGGCGCTGGCCGGCGTGCACGCCGTGGTGCACTGCGCCGTCGACCTGCGCCCGGACAGCGACCGGACGGCCCAGCGACGCCGCAACCTGCAGCGCGCCCGGACGGTACTGACCGCGGCGTTCGCGGCCGGGGTGCGGCAGGTCGTGGTGGTGAGCAGCGCGATGGTGTACGGCGCGCTGGCCGACAACCCGGTGCCGCTGCCGGACGGTGCCCCGCTGCGGGCGGTACCGGAGGCGAGCGTGCTGGGCGACCTGCTCGAGATCGAGCGGACCGCGGCGGAGTTCGCCGCGGCGCACCCGGCGCTGACCGTCACCGTGCTGCGGCCGGCCATCGTGCTCGGCGCGGGCCCCGGCTCGGCGCTGGCGGCGCTGTTCGAGGCACCGCGGCTGCTCCGGCTGCGCGGCACCCGCCCGCGGTGGCAGTTCTGCCACGTGGACGACCTGGCCGCGGCCGCCGAGGCGGTGCTGCTCGCCGGGCTGGCCGGCCCGGTGAACGTCGGCTGCGAGGGGTTCTGCGAGCACGAGGAGGTCGAGCGGGCGACCGGGCGGCGGTCCCTGGAGCTGCCGGAGCGGGTCGCGGTGGCCACCGCGGAACGGCTGCACCGGCTGGGCATCACGCCCGCCCCGCCGAGCGAGCTGGACTACCTGGCCCACCCGTGGGTCGTCGACTGCGCCGCGCTGCGGGCCGCCGGGTGGCTGCCCACGTACGCGAACGACCAGGCGTTGCGCGCGCACCTGTCCGCGCTGCCGGCCCGCGGCGAGACCGCCGTGCTCGGCGCCACCGCCGCGGCCGGTGCCACGGTGGCTCTGGTCGGCACGGCCGCCCTGGTCCGGCGGGCGCGGCGGAGGCGGCGCGCCGGGCAGTGACGTACCGTGGGTGGAGCCGCCGCCGCTTCTCCCGAGAGCCCGCCATGTCGCCGTTGATCTGGATCGCGATGCCGATCGGCGCCACGCTGGTCGCCACGCTGTGGGCGATGTGGGTCGCGCGGGACCGCGGGCCGGCCGACGTGACCGACACCGTGGAGGCGTACCAGCGGTTCGTCGAGACGATGTCGAAGAACGTCAAGCCGCTGGACGACCAGCGCTGATCCCGACATAGGGTACCCGTCATGAGTCGGCGCCTGGTCACCATGATCACCGGTGGCGTGATGTTGGTGGTGCTGGGCGTCTTCGGCGCCCGGCTTCCCGTCCCGTACGCCGCGCTGAGTCCCGGTCCCACCCTGGACACCCTGGGCAGCGTGGACAACCAGCAGATCATCAACGTCAGCGGGCGCAAGCCGAACGACACCGCCGGGCACCTCAACCTCACCACCGTCTCGGTGACCGACCACCTCGACCTGGTCAGTGCGCTGCGCGGCTGGTTCGACGGCGAGGTCGCGGTGGTGCCGCGGGAGGAGCTGTTCCCGCCGGACCAGACGCCCGAGCAGGTGGACGAGCAGAACGCCCGCGACTTCGCCCAGTCGCAGAGCAACGCGGTGGCGGCGGCGCTGCGCGAGCTGAAGTTCCCGGAGAAGGTCGTGGTGCAGGACCTCTCCGACGGCAGTTCCCCGTCGAAGGGCAAGCTGAAGACCGGCGACGTGCTGCAGAAGATCAACGGCGTCACGGTGCCGGATCTGGCCGCCCTGGAGAAGGTGCTGACGGCCACCGCGCCGGGTACCGCGGTCACCGTCGACTACATCCGGGCGCACAAGCCGGCCAGCACGACGGTGACCCTGACCAAGGCATCCAAGCGGCAGGGCGGCGCACTCGGGGTGATCGTCGCGATGAACCCGGTGGCGCCGTACGACGTCGACATCAAGGTCGGCGAGGACATCGGCGGGCCGTCCGCCGGGCTGATGTTCGCGCTGGGAATCCTGGAGAAGGTCGGCCCCACCGAGCTCACCGGCGGAAGGTTCATCGCCGGCACCGGCACCATCGACACCGACGGCAAGGTCGGCCCCATCGGCGGCATCCCGCTGAAGATGATCGCCGCCCGGGACAAGGGCGCGGCGGTGTTCCTGGTGCCGGCGGACAACTGCGAGGAGGCCAGGGGCGCCATACCGAACGGACTGCAACTGGTCAGGGTGGCCACCCTGCACGATGCGGTCGGCGCGCTGGAGACGCTGCGCGGCGGCGGCAACCCAGCCGGCTGCTGACCGCGCCGCTGCGCCGCCGCGGCCCGGCCACCGGTCGCACACCGTCCACTGTGGACTGATCCGCGGGTTGCCCGCGGGGGTTGCCGGCGGGAGGTGCTAGTCCAGCGTGGCGAGCAGCGCCTCGGACAGGTTCGGCGCCAGGTCGTCGCCGACCAGAAGCTCGTCCTCGGGCTGGCTCGGCCCGCGGAACCGTACAGCGGTGGCCCGCGAGCCGTCCCGAAGCACCGCGACCGCGACCCGGGCCTCCCGCCTGTCCGGGTGGTTCGCCGCGTACTCCAGCGCGTCCGACTCAGTCGGCATCTCCGCCTCGGCCTCCGGCGGCAGCAGGACCACCTCGTGCACCAGGCAGCAGCCACGGACCTCCGCCGGCCACATTATCTGCGCCAGCGCGTCGTCCAGCGGGCCGTCCGGCAGCGGGTCCTGCTCGATCGGGGTGAGCGCGCCGGCGGGCACCTCGTCGACCGGCAGGCCGACCGTACGGGCGAACTCCGGCTCGGCCCGTACCAACTCGTCGGTGGAGACGAGGGCGAAGATCTGCGGGGGCTGGTCCCAACCGCCCGCACCGACGTGCCGCTCCACCTCGACCAGCGCTTCGGTCAGCGGCCCGCCGGCCGGCAGGCCCTCCGGCGGGCGACCGCCGTTGGGGTGGCCGCCGTGTCCCTGCCCGCCGTGCCCCGGCTCGCGCCCCTGCTCGCCGTCGGGTCGCTCGGCGTGCGGGCGCCCGGCCTCGTCTGAGCTCGACATGCGCACATGGTGGCACGCCGAAAAGGTGACCCGCGTCCCGGGAACCCGCAGGCGGCGCGGTAAGTTTCCTGTTCGTCCGCAGAACTGTTCGAGTAACCGTCTGCCAGGAGTGACGCGACGTGGCCATGCGGCCATCCCTGCCGGTGCCGGCGATCTCCCGCCGCACCCGCCTTGTGCTCACCTTCATCGCGGTCCTGATCGTCGCGCTGTCCCTGCTGGGCTCGTTGATGTCGCTGTACATCGACTGGCTTTGGTACGGCGAGGTCGGCTTCCGCAAGGTCTTCGGGACCGTGTTGTGGACCCGTTTGCTGCTGTTCGTCCTGTTCGGCCTGCTGCTGGCCGCCGTCGTCGGGGCCAACCTGGTGGTGGCGTACCGGCTGCGGCCGCCGTTCCGGCCGATGTCGGCGGAGCAGCAGAACCTCGAGCGGTACCGCAGCGCGATCGAGCCCCGGCGGGTGCTGCTGCTGGGGATCGTGTCCGGCCTGCTCGGCCTGTTCGCCGGCATCACCGCGCAGGGTCAGTGGCGGACCTGGATGCTGTTCTGGCACAGCACCCCGTTCGGGATCACCGACCAGCAGTTCCACAAGGACATCTCGTTCTTCGCCTTCATCTACCCCTTCTACCGCTTCCTGCTGGGCTTCGGCTTCGCCGCGGTGGTCTTCTCGCTGCTCGGTGCGGTCGCGGTGCACTACCTGTTCGGCGGCCTGCGGCTGCAGACGCCGGGGGAGAAGGTCACCCCGGCGGCGCGGGTGCACCTGTCGGTCCTGCTCGGCGCGTTCGTCCTGCTCAAGGCGATCGCCTACTACCTGGACCGGTACGGGTTGGTGTTCTCCGACCGCGGCAACATCACCGGTGCCTCCTACACCGACGTGAACGCGGTACTGCCGGCCAAGACCATCCTGATGATCATTGCGGTCATCTGCGCCATCGCGTTCTTCGCCAACGTGGCGTTCCGCAACTTCCAGCTTCCGGCGATCGCCCTGGTGCTGCTGGTGCTCTCCAGCGTGATCATCGGCGGGGCGTACCCCGCGCTG
>Ga0137375_10001303_pt1 | contig 28702 bp, 24 predicted proteins | sample SagtaG_24_FD_104936 | JGI IMG/M metagenome (GOLD analysis project Ga0137375, IMG submission 104936) | Vadose zone soil microbial communities from Sagehorn Ranch, Mendocino, California, USA - Sage1_R_113_16 metaG | ecosystem: Environmental > Terrestrial > Soil > Vadose zone | place: USA... | reverse complement strand
TACTCGCTGCACGCCTGGATCTGGAAGCACAATCCGAGTGGCACATTCGAGCCCCGAAGCACAACCTGCCGCGGTCGCTGACCAGTTTCATCGGTCGCGAGCGAGAAATGAGTGAGCTCGCGCCTGTGTTGGCCGGCGCGCCATTGCTCACACTCGTCGGCACCGGCGGCGTCGGCAAGACACGTCTGGCGCAACAGTTGGTCCGCGAGCACAGCGCGAGCTACGACGACGGCAGTTGGCTCGTGGAATTGGGCAGGCTTAGCGATGCCTCGCTAGTGCCCGGAGCAGTCGGTGCGGCACTGGGACTGCGGGACTTTCAGGCCCGGAACACGATGAATATGCTGAGCGAATACCTGGGGCAAAAGCACCTGCTGCTGGTGCTCGACGGGTGCGAACACCTGGTGGCGGCGTGTGCTGAGCTGGTAGCTCACTTACTCCGGATCTGTCCGCGTCTGCACGTCCTGGCCACCAGCCGCGAACCTCTGGCGATCGCTGGCGAGATCACCTCGCACGTGCTGCCGCTGGAGCTGCCCGATCCGCGCCAACGGCTATCATCGGACCAGATCATCGGCACCGCGGCGGTGCGACTCTTTATCGAGCGCGCACACCTCGTCAACAACACGCTCGTGCTCACCGATGAGAGCACCTCTGCGATTGCTCGCATTTGCGTCGCTGTCGCTGGGATTCCACTTGCACTCGAGCTCGCCGCGGCACGCACCCGAATGCTGACCGTGGAGCAGCTGGCCGAGCGTCTCGAGCACGATAGCCCAGGTCTCAGTGGGGCGAATCGCGCGGGACTCCCGCAGCACCGGACCATCCGCGCCACCATCGACTGGAGCCATGACCTGCTCGGCCAGCAGGAGCAGATCTTACTGAGACGGCTATCCGTCTTCGCAGGCGGATGGGCCCTCGACACGGCTGAATACGTCTGTTCTGGCGCAGACGTCGAGCGGGCCGAGGTCCTGGATCTGCTAGCGCAGCTTGTCGACAAATCCATGGCCCTGGTGGACACACGCGAGACAGTGGCCCGCTACCGGCTGCTGGAGCCGATTCGTCAGTACGCCATGGACCGACTGGTAGCCGCCGACGAATCAACCGTTTACCGTGCCCGACATGCCACGGCTTTTCTGGAGCTCGCACGGACAGCGCCGGGCGAGGCCGCCGGGCCCGACGAGATCTCTGCACTCGACCGCCTTGAGGTCGAACACGACAATCTCCGCGCCGCTTTGCGTTGGGCAATCGTTCACCAGGAGACGGAGGCAGCCCTCCGCTCGGCCTCAGCGTTGTTCCGATTCTGGGAACGTCGAGGGCATTTTCAGGAAGGCTGTGCCTGGTTAGAACAGGCTCTGGCCCTGCCGGGCGCCGGTGACGCGCCTGCTGGTTTGCGTGCTCGAGCCCTCAACGCGCTCGCTTTTCTGTACTGGCGCGGGGGTGACGCCAAGCGCGCCCAGCACATCGCTGGGCAGGCTCTCGCGGCCGCTCGCGACGACGGAACATCACGCTTCCTGGCACAGGCGCTTCTGAACGTGGGCATGACAGCCTACCTCGAGCACGAGCATGAAGTGGCTGTCGAACGGCTGACGGAGAGCGTCCGTTTCGCGCGCGAAGACGGCAACCCGCCGCTGCTGAGCCTGGCATTGACGTTCCTGGCACGAACGCGCCTGTGGCTCAACGGTCCATTGGATGCAGGTGCGGTGGCAGCGCTCGAGGAGAGCCTCGCTCTCGCGCAGGCGGCCCAATCGCGTTATGCGACCGGCCATGCGCTTGCGACCCTCGGCGATCTTCTGTGGGGCCGGGGCGCGGCCGAACGGGCACTCCCCCTGTGGAGGGAGGCTCTGGAGGTGGTATCGGAGCTCGACGACCGTCGCGGTATCGCGGGCTGTCTCGAGCGCCTGGCGTGGGTTCTGGCAGCCAGCGGCCGATTGGAGCCCGCGGCGTGGCTCTTCGGTGTCGCCGACGCCCAGCACCGGCTGCTGGGGATGGAGTTGCGCCATGGTGTGGATGTCGATCACGCGCATTTCGTCGCCGTCACGCAACGACATCTGGGTGAAGCGTTCGCCGATGCCTGGTCAGCCGGTCAGAAGGCAAGCCTGGACGAGGCAGTCACGCGCGCACTCGAAGGCACGCGTTGGTTGCCGACCGAAGGGCTGAACCCTCGGCGGGTTGCGCTCCGGCTCGGCCGCGACCAGAACGAGCCTGCAGGTCGGGTATCCGTCCCACGCCCTCGAGTCGCACGCGTGAGCCGGTATGAGGGCCAGTCGCGGTGATTGCCACTGCGTGCCAGGTACAGCACATGGCGCACGCCATAGCCGATCAGCTTGTTTCGCGAATCATTGTTGGCCCATTTCGGCGCTTCCTCTGGACCGGGCTCTTCAACCCGTTCTACTTGCAGTCCCGACTCGAGCAATGCGTTCACGAGTAACGGCCAACGGGACATGCCGCACGCCACTTGGTTCGCTATGCCAGGCATCTTCCTCCTGAATCGGCATGACACGCTCCACACGGCCTGTCGAGCGCCCTGCACTCGCGCGCCGAAGCGCTCGACGCTGGATAGACTGTCCGTCAGGCGCCGCGAGAGACTGTGGTCTCGCCCACAACGACTCGTGCACCTAGCTGCATCAACAGTCCGAGCAGATCGGGTTGCGCCCAGAACTCGGCGATTCTGTCGTTCGCAAACCGCAGCATCAGGATGCCGGTGTAGTCGATGCTTCGGCCGGTGGCGGGAATTCCGAACATCTCGCTGCTGTGTGTGCCGCGGCCGCGATAGCGAACCGCGACCAGATCGCCTTCGGCGAGCTGACCCTCCACGGTCGCAACAAAATCCGGAAACGCACGTCGTAGGCGTATCAGCCCCTGACGCAGCCCGTCGAGCCCGCGCAGCTCCAGGCCTGGATCATGGAGGGCCACGTCCTCGGTCATGTATTCGGCAAGCAGGTCGAGCTCACCGCGATTGAAGGCCGCCTCCAGGAATCTGCCGGCGAGCCCTTTGAGATCATGTGTCTGCACGCGGAATCCTCGCTCAGGCTGCGCGACCGGACGCGCCCGGCTTGATTGTCATCGGGTGGTTACGGGTGGCGCTCCAACTGAATCGACAGTTGAAGCACAACGAAAAGCTCGACCGACCACGCCGCACGGTACGGCGAATGCCGCAACGCGGACAGGGCTTCTCTTGAATCGTGACGCTATACATGGCTCGGATCTTCTTTCTTGGGACTAAGGAATTGACCGTAGCTGTGACCTCACTCGTCACTGCGTCAGCATCGCCGGTCCGCGCCGCGGGCACACCAGTCTGGTGGCGGGATCGCCACCTGTCCTGATTAACAGGGCGTACGTTGCCCCTGCAGGTTGTCGTGGCGGGTGATGATGGGCCCGCCCAGGCCCGAGCAGCGCTCGCAGACTTGCCGCGCCGGCGTGGTATCTCGCCAGCCGAGAGCAGGTATGTGTGGGCGCGCCCGGCTGTGCGGGCCGTTGAAGCACCGCCGACTCGGACTCCGCGCGGCCGCTCCGCCCAGCCTGGTGTCCACCGAGCGACGCCGCGGTGGACAGTATTGCGTGCTCCGGATCAACCTCCACGGAATACGTGTTGGAAGTCTTGCGCGAATTGCGCAAATGGCGTGGCCGCACGGCCTGTGAGCCGCTCGAAATCGACGGTCGTATAGTCGCTGTAGCCCTCGCTATGCGCTCTCGCGTACTCGTTGAGAGCATCGGCTAACCATTCGGGAACGCCCCGGCGGAGCATTGCTTGCTTTGCGGCCTCGAGCGGCACGTCGACATAGCGCACTTCCTTGCCGAGGACCTCGGTAAGCGTGCAGGCAACCTCGTCGAACGAAAGCGTCGCAGGGCCGGTCAGGGTGTAGACCTTGCCATCGTGGCCGTCTTCGGTCAACACGCGGGCCGCCACCTCGCCGACGTCCCGAGCATCGATCATCCCCAGTCTGGCGTGCCTGACCGGTTGATAGATCGTGCTCTCGGCGGCGACCGTAGTCGCGGCCATCAGCGTATTCTGCATGAATGATTGAGGTCGCAGGATCGTGTACGCGACGCCGGACGACGCCAGCGCATCGTCGATCTCAGCGTGCTGTCGACCGACCCGCGTTGGAGCAGCGTGAGACGCTTTCTGCACCGACAGCCTGACGATGCGCCGAACGTTTCCAGACTCCTTCGCTGCCTGCAGCAGGTTGCTGGCGTGCACGACCTGTTGTGGGCTTATCGGTGTGACCAGGAAGACCACGCTGACTCCCTTCAGGGCGGGACGTAAGCTGTACGGCTGCAACAGATCAGCGACCACCGCGTCGACCCCGCGATCTTGCAGCGATCGCGCTTTCGCCTCGTCGCGAGTCGTCACCCGAACGTCAACTTCCGCGGTGGTGAGGTGGTCGAGCACCGCGCGACCGACCGTGCCGGTGGCGCCGGTGATGAGGACTGTATCGTTATTTGCCATGATCGCTCCTGCTGTCGAGGACGCCTTATGGCCGCCTCGCTCTCTTCGAAAGTACGCCGGGCCGGAGCGAGCCGCGCCCGCGCATCAGCGGGTTGTGGACCTAGAAGAGTGACCAGTCCGGGGTGGCGAGGAGCTCCGGGCGCCAGTAGCTATTGACCGGCGGCTTCGGAGGCGATGCGGCGCCAGAGGCTCTCAACCGCCTTCGGTGCTCGGCCAGCGTAAACCCACAGTGGCCAACGTCGCGGATGGCGTGCGACACGAGCAGGTTCGCCGAGCCGTTCGTACTTGCTCGTCGCGCACAGACCTGCTCCATCGACAGGGCACGAACAAATCGCCAATCGTGCGCAGGCTGAGGACGGCATCCGAGCCGTGGCCAAGCGAGCTCCCGCTCGACAGCCTCAACGTGCCAACGTATCGCCCGAAAGGCCCCGAGGCGGCTACGCGTCAACTTACGCGCGGAGTAGACGGTCGTTGGAACGTCAGCACTCGTGGCTTCGGTTCAATTGTCACCCGGCAGCCGTGCTCGTTGGTCCGACAGGCATTCCAGCGGCTCGTCGGGCCGACTCATGTGCACGAAATTGTCGCGTCTGCCAATGAGCAGGCCAGGCAAGGTCCGCTGGGGTCGCCTGGCCTGTGTGACGTCTGATGCCGCACCCCTCAAGCCCGCCGCCAATGATTGGATGGGCGATAGCCGACTGGATGCGGAGTGTCGCGTGAAATCACGTTCGAGGCCCGGCGACCGGAACGCTGTCGGCCGACAGCACCGCCGGGAGACCAAACACCTGGAACAGCCGCGGGTCGCGAAAGATGGTCAGGACCGACAGCCGGTCGTCCGCGAGGGTGAGCACGTGGATGCCATGCGCGCGATACGTGGCGTCCAGCGGGTCGCGGACATACGCAGCGAAGGCCGGTTGCGAGTTCGCCGCTGTAGTCAGCAGCCGAAACGGACCGTACCCTTGCGGTCGCCACACCCAGCCGAAGAATGCCTTGATGGCCGCGCGCCCGCGATACCACGCGCGATTGGGTGGCATGCGCAGCACCGCATCCTCTCTAACCAGAGCGACCAGCCCATCAGGATCGGCGCTCTCCCACGCCTTGACGTAGCGCTCGAGTAGTGCGCGCTGCCGTAGATCCGTCGCGGGTAAGCCACTCGGCTGGCCGCGCGGGAACCGAACCTCGAGCGTTGCGCGGGCGCGCTGCAAGGCGCTGTTCACCGAAGCTTGCGAACCCTCGAGCAGGTGCGCGGTCTCGGATGCCGACCAGCCCAGCACATCGCGCAGCAGTAGGACCGCTCGCTGACGGGGCGGGAGCTCCTGGATAGCCGCGATGAACGCGAGCTGCACCGACTCGCGCAGCTCGTACCGCGCGGCGGGGCCAGGCGCAGTGTCGGCGACTCCCTCAAGCGCCGAGTCCGGATATGGTTCAAGCCAATCGTGTCTGCCGCCAGGCCTGCCCCAGGGCTCATCTCAGATGGCGGACCGTATGCGTCCGGCAGAAGGCGTCGGGCAGTTCGCCGGCGGGCCAGGCTATTGAGGCAGGCATTGGTGGCAATTCGGTACAGCCAGGTGCGGAACGAGGCGCGGGCGTCGTACTGATCGCGCCCATGCCAAGCCCGTAAAAACGTCTCCTGCACCAGGTCCTCGGCTTGCTGCACTGAGCCCAGCATTCGGTAGCAGTGCACTTGCAGCTCGCGTCGGAGGGGCTCGACGATCTCCTGGAAGGCGCCGCCGTTGCTCTTCCATGCCAGATCGTGCGTGGTCAGTGGTGGCATGCCGTTGCAAAGCGTACCGGCAGCCCGGCTCAGGGCGAGAGGAAGCGGTACGCGCCAACGAGCAATGCCTCGGTCGGCATTGGCGGCTCAACGCATCGCGCACCGATCTCGCGCTGAAACTCGGCGAACGCCGTCGAATGTTGCAGCGGGTTCACCTCGCCCTCGACAACCGCCACGTGCACGAAGCTGACGCCGTCCGCGAGGCGGAATGTGGCGTAGCGCAGGCCGCCGGGATCGTTCCTGGCCAACTCCGTGAACACGTTCTCAACCAGGCGCTGGTTCTCGTCGGCGGCGTCGGGTCGCGTCTTGTAGCGCACGATAACGGCTGTGCCCATAGTCTTCTCCATTCGGCGTGCCGCATAGAGCACGCACTCATATGGACAGGTGAGCGACCGAAACTCATCGGTCGACTTTCGAAAGGCGCTTGCGCCTGTGGGACACGCCTGCACTCCAATGTGTGGGCGTATTCATGCCCCGCGCGCGGTGTGGGAGCGCTCCGGGTGTGAGACATCTGATGGCTTTGCGGGGTGAAAGTGCACAACGTGGCACGGCGGCGTAACCTCTGAGGCGGGCGATTGACACGCATGACGATTCGGCCGCTCGAGAAGATTCAAGACGCGTGTCAGGCAGCTTTGACGAAGGAGAACGAATTGCTGAAAGCGCTGATCGCGTGTTGACGCGCATGACCGGCGGCGAGGCAGTCGTGGCAGCCCTGAAAGCGCACGACGTGAACGTCGTGTTCGGCATGCCCGGTGTACACAATCTGGCCCTCTACGACGCGCTGTACGCCGCACCCGAGGTCCGTCATGTGGTCGTGCGGCACGAGCAGGGCGCCGGGTTTGCCGCGGACGGCTACGCTCGCGCCACCGGCCGGCCGGGCGTGGCGCTCACCACGGCCGGGCCCGGCGCCATCAATGCCCTGACCGCGATTGCCGAGGCTTGGTCCGACTCGTCGCCGGTGGTCCTGATCGCCAGCCACATCGAGTCGGCCTTTGTCGAACAGGAGCGCGGCTTCGGCCATGAGCTACTCAGACAACTCGACGTGTTCCAGACGGCAACCCGATTTCGGGCCCGGCCGATGCGCGTCGCCGACATCCCCTCGAGCATCAGCGAAGCGTTCGCCCAGGCGCAGCGCGGTCGACCCCGCCCCGTGCTGGTTCAGATTCCGCAGGACGTGCTCAACGCCACGGGTGACGTCGATGTCGCGCCAGCCGCGCAGGAGCCGCCACGGCCCGCGCCGGCGGCGTTGATCCGCACCGCGACCGACATGCTGGCGCGGGCACGAACGCCGGCGATCTATGCTGGCGTTGGCGTCCATCGCTCGGGTGCACATGCTGAGCTTCTCGAGCTCGCGGAACTGCTGGATGCACCGGTGTTCACGACGGCGCAGGGCAAGGGCGCGATTCCGGAGGACCACCCGCTAGCCGTTGGCAACCGCTGGACAGGGGAACCGGAGCTCATTGCGCTGCTCAGCCAATCCGACCTGTTGTTGGGTGTAGGATCGCGCTTTGGAGCCACCGACACCGGACAGTGGCAACTGCCGTTACCGGCGGCAATAATTCGCATCGACGCCGATGCGTCCGAGCTCGGACGCAACGTCGCGGCCGAGGTCGCCCTGGAGGGGGACGCGAAGACCGTACTCCGCCAACTTCTGGACGCGTACCCGCCAGGCAACGGACGGCCCACCCGGCGCAGCGACCTCCAATCAGTGATTGGCACCGCGAACGCAGCGGCCGAGGATGCGTGGCCGGAGCCGATTCGTTTCTTGCGCGACCTGCGCGCCGCACTTGCGCGCGACGCGATCGTCTTCTGCGATAGCCTCATTCAGTACTGGTCGGCGCGCCATTTTCCGGTGTACACGCCGCGATCGATGCACCTGCCGTGGACGTTCGGCACACTGGGCAGCAGTTTGCCGATGGCGATCGGCGCCAAAGTCGCCTTTCCCGAAAGACAGGTGGTGACGCTGTGCGGCGACGGCGCACTGATGTTCACGCTGCCAGAGCTAGCGACGGCCGTCCAGTCGGGAGCGAATATTGTCATCGTCGTATGCAATGACAAGGGCTACGGCGCGATGCGCATGCACCAGCAACGGCGCTTTGGTCGCTTCATCGCATCCGACCTGGTGACACCGGACTTCGCCGCCGTGGCGCAGGCATTTGGCGCGCGCGGCATCCGTGTGGAGTCCGCGAGTGAAATCGGGCCCGCGCTCGCGTCGGCGCTGGCGGAGAGCCAACCGGTGCTGATCGACGTACCGCTCGCGCTCTCGATTCCGTGGAGGTAGCCAGATGAGGTGGCAGGTGCTGTGTGCGGCGTCGCCGGGGACAACTCCCAACGCTGACCTGAGCATCGAGGCGGCGGAGCTCGCGCGCGCCGATGCCGAGGTGATCGCGGGCGTGTGCACGTCAGAGGCGGAAGTGGCGGAGTCCGGCGCGACCGCGGACGGATTGCTAACGATGGGCATCGGGACATGACCCGTTCGTGGATGCTCAAACGCTGTTCCGCGCCGGCGTCCGGCGTGTCGAGCTCCCGATGAATCTGCTTTGACCGGGCAGCGCGACCGCGTCGCGACCGTGACCGGAGCCGGCCCGGCCGTTGCGCTGCACGTGATCGCGCGTCGCACCGGGCGAACACGCGACGAGGGGCTGCAGTGACAACTCTGACAGTGATCCGCGCGGGTCGGCTCATCGACGGCAGCGGCGCCGCGGTACAAAACGGTCGATCGGTGTACGTCGAAGATGGCCGCATTGTCGGCATCGAGCCGGCGGGTGAGGCACCCGCGGACGCCGAGGTCATTGATGCTTCAGTGTCCACCGTCTTACCCGGCCTCATCGACGGCCACGTGCACCTGGTGTTCAGCGCCGGTGCGAATCCACTCGGGGATCTCGGCGTCGAGGACGACCAACGCCTCCTGCTACGCAGCGTGGCCGCGGCGCGGCAAGCACTCGGCGCGGGTGTCACGACCGTCCGCGATCTGGGCGGCCGAGGTGGAGTGACATTCCGCCTGCGGGATGCCATCACCGCGGGTCTGATCACCGGGCCGCGCATCCTCGCCGCGGGCTCGCCGATCACGATCACCGGCGGTCACTGCTACTTCCTGGGTCTCGAGGCCGACGACGAAGCGGGTGTCCGCGCGGCGGCGCGAAGCCAGCTCAAGGCAGGCGCCAATTGCCTCAAGATCATGGCCACTGGTGGGCGGATGACGCCGGGTACGAACGTCGGGCGAGCGCAGTTCAGCGTGGCCGAGATTCACGCCGCCGTCGACGAAGCTCGGCGTGCGAACGTGCCAATCGCTGCCCACGCTCTCGGTACGGACGGCATCCGCAACGCCACTCAGGCCGGCGTGGACACCATCGAGCACTGCTCCTGGCTGGGGACGACCGCCGGCGTCGAGTTCGACGAAGCGACCGCGGCGCACATGGCCGAGCAGGGCACGGCGGCTGAACCAACGCTTGACACGATCGTCGGTCCAATGAAGAACACCGCGTCCGGCGATATGAGCGCTGGTCTACGGGAGCACATCACGCTCCGGCCAGAAATCATCGATTGCTTACGCCGTATGCTGCAGTTGGGAGTTCCGTTAGTCACTGGGACGGATGCGGGCGTGTCCTGGACCCCATTCGACAGCCTGGCACGGGAAATCGAGTTGCTGGTGACGGAGGTCGGCATGTCACCGCTGCAGGCTATTCAATCGGCAACCGGGACGGCTGCGCGCGCACTTGGGCTGGCTGACCGCCTTGGCACCGTTGCCGTCGGCCGAATAGCCGACCTGATCGTCGTCGACGGTGACCCTTCAATGGACATCGGCGCCCTGCGTCAGGTGCGATTGGTACTGCAAGCAGGCCAGGTCGTGGCGAGGGACGGGCAGGTCCGCGGCTAGCCGGTGAGCGCGACCAGAGCTCGATAGGCCTGATCGGCTGACGTCGCCGCGAGTCGGGCGCCGCTGGGCGGCCAGCCCTGGGGCTGCGGCCAGCGTGCTCCGGAGGCGGTCAGGATGCACACGACCGGTCCGTCATCGTGTACAGTGCCGTTCCGCACGGCCACTAGAGCGCCCGCAACCGACGCCGCGCTGGCCGGATCAACCGAGAGGCCGAGTCCACCCAGTCGCGCTGCCGCGTCCATGATGTCCGCGTCAGTGACAGGCACCGCGACGCCTGCGCTATCGCGCAGCCCACGCCAGGCGTGTCCGCCGGTGTCGGCTTCACGGATCGAGAGCGCTACCGAGCGATCGATCTCTACGTGGGGTACGTCGTCAGCGCCGCGGGCCTGGGCGGCTACGAGCGGCGCAGCACCCGCCGGCTGGCACGCGTACACGCGCGGCAGCCGCTCCAGCACGCCCAGCAAGACCAGTTCGTGGAACCCCTTGTAGATGCCATACAGGCTGTCGCCACCGCCGACCGGGACGAAGATGTGGGCGACGGCCGCCACCTCTTTCCCCAATTGTTCGACGATCTCGAAGGCAATCGTCTTGTACCCCTCGACGCCGTACGGATTGGAGACGGGCATCGGCCAGAACGTCGTACTCGGGTACCAGCCCGCGTCGACGAGTTTGCGCAGGAGGTCGTTACGTACATCAGCCGGAACGGCGACGGGGGTGGCGCCGAACTGACGGATGGCCTCGACATGCGCCGCGGGTGCTTCCTCGTGGGTGAGCACCGCGCATTGCAGCCCGGCGCGCGCGGAGTATGCTGCCGCAGCGACGCCGTGGTTGCCCGTCGACGCGCACACGACGCGTGTCTTGCCCAGCGCAACCGCCGCCGAGATGGCGACCGACTGGAAACGGTCCTTGAAGGAATGGGTCGGATTCTTGCCCTCGTACTTGAGCCACAGGTTCGGAGCGAGGTCGTACCCGGGCAGCAGGGGTGTGTCGCCTTCGGCCAGACTGATCGGAACGCGCGCGCCATCGAGGACTGGCAATAGACCCTGCCAGCGCCAGATGCCGCTGCCCTGGCGCGGGGTATCCAGTACTGTGGCGTCCTTGTCCCGCATCGCTGCATAGGCGACTTCGAGGATGCCGTGTCGACAGGCCGGACACGCGCCGAGCGACTCGATCGCCACCTGCTCACCGCATGTCGAGCACTGCAGCCAGCTCGACATCATGTTTCGCTGCGTGTCACTCGACACAACTCCTGCCCGGAGCGGCGCATGGCGCGGCACGCAGCGAAGAACGTCGCGGTGTCGCCCACCATCTGGCCAAAGATAGCAACCTGGACCGGTCCAGTCGCCATGCGTGGTTCCGCGTCGCGATCGTAGAACCACATGAACTCGCTGATATCCTCCGGTTGGCCGTACATGTGGCCGCCAGTCAGAAACCAGTAACCCACGTCGCCAGGCTGCACGCGCGACGTCATGTTCTCGAGACGATCGGGAAACTGCGGCACGATATTGAATGCAATCTCGCTACCCGAGTAGACAGCGTGCTGGGCGTATCCTTCCTGAGGCAGACTGGACCACACGAATTCGCAGATTCGCGGAGCCTGACCCTCCAGTAGCTCGACGTCGACGTGGACTCCGCGGTTGGGGAAGATGATGCGCATCCGCCTGGTCACGACGCTCCTCCAAGCAATTGAGCGATGGTACTGACGAAAATCCGCGCACACTGAGTCAGGTCGGAAACGGCTACGGACTCGTCCGGTCGGTGCGCGTCGTGGGCGATGCTGCCCGGCCCGAACACCACCGTCGGCAGATTCGCTTCGTGCGTGAGGATGCTGGCGTCGCTGGTCGCCGACCAACCGGCGACACCTGGATCGGTGCCGCACACCTGCATTACGGCGGACCGCAAGGCCAGGACGACCGGTGACCGGGCATCGGTCTCCATCGCTGGCGTGAACGAGCTCAGCTGGACGTCGGCAGCGAATGTTGGATCGACCCGGGCGCACTCATCCAGCACCGCCTGCACCTCCGCCAGGACGCTGTGGTCTGTTTCTGACGGCAGCACGCGCCGATTGAGCGTCAAACTACATGCGGCTGGAACGGTGTAGTCGTTGAATCCGCCCCGGATGCCGCACACGGTCAGCGTCGGATGCCCGAGCAGGTCGTGCTGTCGTTCTGCCAGCCGCGCGCTCAGCTGGCCGAGCCCACCGATGAGCACGGCTGCCTGGTCGATGGCGTTGACACCCTGTTCGGGGGCGCTGGCGTGGACGGCGGTGCCGCGCACGTGCACGCGCAGATTGGCGGAGCCCTTGTGAGCGACAACGGGGCGAAGCTCGGTCGGCTCGGGGACGATCGCCCAGGTGCCACGCAGGCCGGACTGGACCAGGTGTCGAGTGCCGCCACCGCCTTCCTCCTCGTCCGCAACGACGGCGAGCGTCAGGCTCCCGCGCAGTGGCACCTCCGCCCGCTGAATGGCCTCCGCCGCGGCGGTCATGGCCGCCACTCCGCCCTTCATATCGGCGGCGCCGCGTCCGATCATCCGGCCGTCCCGAATCAGCGGTGTGTACGGGTCGCTCGTCCAGCCATCTCCGGCGGGTACCACATCCACGTGGCCGTCGAAGATGAGGTGTGGACCGGGTCCGCGGCCCTGGATCCGGACGACGACATTCGGACGTCCGGGCATCGTGTCCGAGAGGGCGACCGCCCAGCCGTTGTCGGCGAAGTAGTCCGCCAGGAACTCGGCGGCGAGGCGTTCGTTGCCAGGCGGATTTTCGGTGGGAATCGCGATCAGGCGCTGGTGCGAGGTCGAGCAGTCGGCCGTCGTCGACGGCCGACTGCGCCTCGGCAATCAACTGCTCAACTTGCAAGCGACGCGGCCGCCAGTCCGAAGAGCATCGTAGTCGGATGTGGCTTAAAACCGAGCAGTTGCCGACTGGCCACGTCGACGTGCTCGGCGGAATAGCTCCAGAACGCGGCGACTTTGTCGCACAGCAACTGCTGGGTCCTGGTGTAGATCTGCTGGCGCATCGCCAGGTCAGTGGACACGCGTCCCTGATCCAGCAAGGCGTCGACTTCCGGGTCGCTCCAATGGTCCCAGCTGGCAGGTGAGCTGCCGGTGTGGAACGTGTTGAACAGGTACTGATCGGGATCCAGCGTTGGGAAGTCCAGGTTGGTGCTGATCCAGTAGTCGAATGTCTTGACGCGCAGGTCGAGCCAGACGCCGTATTCGGTTGCTCGAGGACTGGCGTTGATGCCGATCTTCTGCCACTGCGCCGCCAGCACCTGGGCCGAGATGTCCATCAGCGGGAACTGCGGAATGTAGATGATGTCCAGGTCGAATCCGCTCGGATAGCCAGCTTCCGCGAGCGCAGCCCTGGCGCCATCCGGGTCGGGTTTGTAGAACGGCAGATTGGCGATCGGCACCGTCCACGTCGGATGCGAGGCCGGAATCGGTCCGCTCACCGCGCCGAAGCCGGAGCCGGCCGCTTGCAGGATCTCGTCACGATCGATGGCCATGCTCAGCGCCTGACGCACGCGTTGTTTCGAGAGCGGCTCCTTGCGGTGATTGATGTTGATGACGTTCGTGCCGAGCGCCGCCGTGCGCCACGTTTGAAGACTCGGATTGTCCTTGACGAGATCGTAGTTCTTGTTGTCCTCCAGCACAGCGTGGTGCACTTCACCGGTCCGCAGCGCGGCAATGATCGATGACTCTTCCGGCACGATGCGGATGGTGATACCGGTCATGTTCGTGGTGAACGGCCCCCAGTAGTTCGGGTTCCTGACCAGCTTCATTTCGACGTTCGGGTTCCAGCTCTCGAGCATCCACGGGCCTGTCCCGATCTCCTGGTTCTTCAGGTAATCGAGCGGCCGCGATTTGACCTCCTTGGGTGCGATCAGCACGTTGAACAGCGCCGCGAGCAGACCCGAATATGCTGTCGTCAACTTGAACTGAACGATGTACTTGTCGATGATGTCGACCGCGGCCACGGGCAGCAAGTCGCCGCGGTACTGCGAGCCGGTTCCCTCGTCCAGGATGCGCTCGACGGTCGCCTTGACATCTTCGGCAGTCAAGTCGGCTCCGTTGTGGAACGTGACGCCCTGGCGAATGTGAAAGATGTACGTCGTTGGATCCGGAATCTCCCAGCTCTCGGCGAGCATCGGCCGGACAACCAGATTCTCGTCGAGCCAGGTCAGCCCTTCATACATGAGATGTGTGACGCGGAAGTTGGCGAGTGCCGGCACGTTGTGTGGATCGAGGCCGGCTGCCTCGGTGGTGCGCGCATCGATGAAGACAAGCGACGTTTGGGCGGCGACCGAAGCGGGCGCCGTCAACAGTCCCGCGGCGTCCGCGACGCCCGGTGCGCGCAGGAGCGGCACCGCCGCGGTAAAGCCCGCCAGCGACGCGACGAAGCGGCGGCGATTCATGGCGAATGGACGATCGTTAGCCATGGCATTCCCTCCCACGCGGAATTACGACAAGGTCGGGTCGAAGGCGTCACGTAGACCGTCGCCGAGCAGATTGAAAGCCAACACGGTGAGCGCGATGGCCAGCCCTGGAAAGATCGACATCCACGGTGCCGTTTCGAGGAACGTTCTCCCTTCACTCAACATGGTTCCCCACGACGGCGTGGGGGGTTGCGTGCCCAGCCCGACGTAGCTGAGCGCGGCTTCGATCAAGATGGCCGCCGACAGCGCCGCCGAGGCCTGAATGATGATCGGGGATACGATATTCGGCAGGATATGGCGGTAGATGATCGCCGGATGTGACGCGCCGATGACGCGCGCCGCCTGGACGTAATCGCGGTGCCGCTCCGAAATGACCGGACCTCGAATCACGCGCGCAAACAGCGGCGTGTAGACCACCGCGATCGCCAGCGCGGCATTGCGCACACTGGGGCCGAGCATTGCCGCGATCGCAATCGCCAGTAACAGGGCCGGAAAGCTGAACAGGACGTCCATGATGCGACCAATAATCAGATCGAGGCCTCCGCCGAAGTAGCCCCCGAGGAGCCCGAGCAGCGAGCCCAGAACGAGTGACACCGCCACGGAAGCGGCCGCGATGCCCAGCGAACTGCGCGCGCCATGCACTACGCGGCTCAACACGTCACGACCCAGGCGGTCCGTCCCAAAGCGGAAGTCGGAACTAGGCGCTTCCAACCGATGCCGGGCGTTGAGCGCCGTCGGATCATACGGAGCGATGCGATTGGCGAGCAATGCCGCGGCCATGATGAGCAGGGTCAGCGTCGTGCCGATGAGTGTCAGGCGGTTGGTTCTCAGCCGGCGCAGTTCGTCACGCATATGAAATCCGCGGATCCACGACGGCGTACAGCAGGTCGACTACCAGGTTCACCAGAACGAAGCCGAAGGCGACGACCAGCACGGCGCCCTGCACAACCGGGTAGTCGCGGCCGTAGATACTGTCCAACAGCAGTCGGCCGATGCCGGGCAGTGTGAACACCTGCTCGACGATGACCGCGCCACCCAGCAAATACCCGATTTGCAGGCCACTGACCGTGATGACCGGGATGAGCGCATTCTTCAGCGCGTGGCGCAAGATCACCGCGCGCTCCATCAAGCCCTTCGCCCGGGCGGTTCGCACGTAATCGCGGCTCAACACATCCAGTAGCGCCGAGCGCGTCATGCGGGTGACGTTGGCAGCGAGCACCGTGCCCAACGAGAGTGCCGGCAGCATCATGATCGACAGGTTGCGCAGAGGATCTTCCCACGGCTCGACGTACTCGACCGGCGGAATCCAGTGCAGCCACAACGACGTCATCAGCAGCAGCATCGTGCCCTGCCAGAACTCCGGGATCGACAGTCCGACCAGCGAGACGAAGCGCGCGCCATCGTCGAGCGGCGTATTGCGCCACACCGCCGCCACGATCCCGGTCGAAATGCCGATGATGGAGCCAATCAGCATGCTCAGCGCCGTCAACTCGAGGGTGACCGGTAACCGCGACAGGAGTAATTGGCTGACGGGCGTCGCCGTCCTGAACGAAGCGCCGAGGTCGCCCACGAAGACGCGTCGGATCCACTCCCAGAATTGCACCGGTAGTGGTTGATCGAGACCGAAGAAATGGCGCAGACTCTGCCGCTGGCCTTCGGTGATCGTGTTCTGCGCGCCCAGCATCTGATCGACGACGTCGCCCGGAATCAAGCGCAGCAGCAGGAAGACGAGCACGGAAACGCCCAGCAACGCCGGCATGACGGAGAGGCTGCGCTTCAGGACGTAGGCTTGCACACCGGGCTCACATCAGTAGCGATCGTCAACCTGAGTCGTCGAGCACCAACGCGCAACCATGAGATGATCGACAAGTGCAGTCACTGCCTCGGGCGTGCCAATCCGCTGCAGCGCCTGCGCAGCCCAGCCACGTGCATAGCGATCGGGGTCATCGAGTGCACTGACCAGCCTCATCGGCGGCTGGGCCGATGCGCGCGCACGCCCAGGGCCGCGCAACCGCGTGGTTCACCAACGTAGGCTCGGAGAGCGGCGCTAGCTCCACCATCCATACACCGTCCGCGAACAGATCGACCAGCGTGCGAGCAACGTGCAGCGCCAAGCTTGTCTTGCCGCAACCACCCGCCCCGGTGAGCGTCAGAAGACCCGCCTCAGCCTGCATCAGCCGCTCGCGGACAGTCGTCACCGCGTCGTCGCGGCCGATAAGCGACGGGAGGTGAGCCGGCAGGTTCGAACTCGCGCGAGCGGGCGCACGGCTGGCGCTCGTCCTACTCCCAGTCATGCACTGCAAAGCCCTTCGTCGGCAACCCCGCGGTGACCCACCATAAGGCACCCAGCGGCTCAGGGCACCATAGGCCAGCGTAACGGCCTAGTCAACAGGAACAACGCGGCGTCGGATACCCATGGGCGGAGCACTCCCCACCGCGTTGATCACTATCTCTCTGACAAGTCACTTGACAGCGCCGAACCAGGCACCGCGAGTTCAAGGACCCTCCCAACGCCGAGTTCGCGACCATCGGCGAAGCGCTTGCTGCTGGACCGACTCGGGCGGGGTGAGCGATCCGTCGACCAGCTGGCCCAGGAGTTGGGCCCGAGCCTGGCGGACACGTCGGCCCGCCTCAACGTGCAGCGCCAGGCGCGGCTCTCGAGTCGAACAAGCGGGGGCTCAACGTCGTGTACCGCCTCGCGGCAGCGGCGGTGTACACGCTGTGGCCCACGCCTGCGCGACCCTGGCACTGCCAGACTCGCTGAGATCGACCGCCTTGTTGAGGCCTTCCTGGCCGATCGATCGACTGTGCCCGAAGTGGTCGCTGCCCGCCAAACGGGCCGCGATGAGAGATTAGCGCCCGCAGCCGTCGCGAGCGCTAGCCCTGAGTCATCGCCATCCGCTGGGAGACGTCCTGCGCCGCTTGGCTCGTCTCCACAAGACATGGCGCGAGCAGTTAACGTGACGACGCTGTGAGCCGCCTCTGGCTGGGCATCGATCTGGGCACCCAGGGTTGTCGCGTGGCCGCCGTCGACGACGATGGGCGGCTTCTCGCTTCGGCGGAGAGCCCATTATGGAGCCAGCGGCCTGGTCCAGGCCGCCATGAGCAGGATCCGGATGACTGGAAGAGGGCGGTTGCAACGGCCTGTCGTGTTACTGTTGCAAGGCTCGAGGGACCACGCGAACTCGGCGGGGTTGCGATCTGCGGCACTTCGGGCACCTTCTTGCTCGGCGACGAGCACGGGCGCCCGCTAACCCCGGCACTCATGTACGACGATGCACGGGCGTCTGCCCTGCTCTCCAGAGTGAACGATGCGTGGAGGCAGTGCGCGCAGCGAGCCGGCTACCGCATTCAGGCGACGTGGGCCTTGCCCAAGCTGGCGTGGATGCTCGAGCACATCGAGGGCGCAGCGGGGGCGCGCGTGTACCACTGCCCGGACTTTGTCGGCGCCTGGCTGGTCGGTCACGCAGTAGCAATTGACTCGAGCCACGCGCTCAAGACGGGCTACGACCTCGTCGCGGCTGTGTGGCCGCACGGAATCCTCGAACGCCTGGGGATCCCACCGGGTATGCTGCCGTCGGTAGTCCGACCGGGCACACTGCTTGGAAGGATTTCCGCACAGGGAGCGGCGGCGACCGGTCTGTCCGAAGGGACGCCGCTGCTGGCCGGCATGACCGACGGGTGCGCGGCGCAGATTGCCGCCGGCACGCTGCGCCCGGGCCAGTGGAACGGTGCCCTGGGAACGACCTTCGTGCTCAAAGGCGTCTCAGCTGACCTCCTGCGTGACCCCGTGGGCGCGGTGTATTCGCACCGCCACCCCGATGGTGGTTGGCTCCCCGGCGGCGCCTCGAATGCCGGCGCTGGCGTGCTGGCCAGCACCTTCCCCGATACCGACCTGGCGCCGATGGACCGCGCGGCGGCGACTCGAGGACCGACCGAAGTAGTGCGCTACCCGCTCGCACAGCGCGGTGAGCGATTCCCGTTCGCCGCACCCGATGCCGAGCCGTTCCAGCTCGGGCAGCCACACGATGATGTCGAGCTATTCACGGCGCTGCTGCAGGGAGTCGCGTTCGTGGAACGCTTGAGCCTGGCGTACGTCGAGGCGCTTGGCGCCGACGTCCATGGCACCCTGACAGCGACAGGTGGCGCGACCCGCAGCGAGGTCTGGAGTCAAATGCGAGCCGACGTACTTGGGCGACCCGTACGGCTGCCGTGCCACGCGGATAGCGCTGTGGGGATGGCCATCCTGGCGGCGGCCGGCGAAGGGTCGGTCACGGACGCCGCTGACCGTATGGTCCACATCCGGCGCGAGTTTGAGCCACGGGCGGAATGGAGCCAGCGGTATACGCCGATTTACCACCGCATGCTGGACGAACTGGAGCGGCGCGGCCATATCACCGCTCAACTCGCCGCCACGGCACGGGCAGCATGAGCCAGCGGCTGTTCCTCGTCCGCCACGGACGCACCGGCTGGAACAAAGCTGGCCGCTATCTGGGCACGTCCGATATCGACCTGGACGAGCGGGGCGTTGCCGAGTCGAAACGACTCGCTCGGTGGGCGGCTTCGGCGAGCCTGGGCACGATTGTCAGCTCGCCTGCTGTGCGCGCGCGGCATACCGCTGCAATTGTGGCCGCGCAGGTTGGGCTCGACATGCGCGTGGACGAGCGATTCCGTGAGCTCGATTTCGGCGCCGCGGAGGGGCGTACGCTCGCCGAGCTGCGCGCGGAGGATGCGGAGATTGTGGCGCGCTTCGAGATGGACCCGGTCGAGTATCACCTGCCGGGTGGTGAACACCCACGCGCGGCCCTTGATCGCATGCAGGCTGCCATTCGCGACCTGCGTTCCGAGCCACCAGCACGCGTCCTGGTGGTGACACACAATACCGTGCTGCGTCTGTTCGTGAGCGACTGCCTCGGCATCCCACTAGCGCGGTACCGGCGACTGCTGCCAGTCGCGGAGCATTGCGCAATCACCGAGCTGGGTGTGACGGGCGACGCGTTCGCCGTGTATCGCTATAACGCGGCGCCGTGAAGATCCTGCTCGCGGGCGACAACTTCGTGCGCAACGACCTGCTGGCCGAGGAGATTCGCGCGCGGGTGCCAGTCGACGCGGAATTCGAGTCGATCAGCCTGCCTTGGCCTGAGGTTCCGTTTGGCAAGGTTGGGGAGGTCGACGAGGCTTCGGATTGCGAAGACGAGCTGATTGAGACGGTGCGCGATGCGGAGGTTGTGGTGACGCAAATGGCGCCGCTCACGGAACGCATGCTCCGCGAGGCGCATGCGCTGCGACTCATCGTTTGCACGCGCGGCGGTCCCGTCAACGTCAACATCGCCGCCGCCACCGAGCGCCGGATCGCGGTGACCATCACGCCCGGCCGCAACGCCGTCGCGGCAGCCGAGTACACGGTTTTGCTGATGCTGGCGGCGATGCGACGACTTGCGGAGGCTCACACCTCGCTGGCGGCGGGCGAGTGGCGCAGCGGCATGTACGCGTACGATGAATGCGGCACGGAGATGGCCGAGTCGATCGTCGGCATCGTCGGTTTTGGCGAGATCGGCCGGCGTGTGGCGGCGATCGTGCGGGCGATGCGCGCACGCGTGCTTGCCTATGATCCGTTCGTCGCCCCGGCATCGGTGGATGACGGTATCGAGCTGGTGGCGTTGGATGAACTGCTGGGTCGCGCTGACGTGGTCAGCCTGCACGCGCGCCTGACGCCCGAGACGCGCGGGCTGATCGGCGCGGATGCGTTGGCGCGGATGCGTCCAGGGTCGGTACTGGTGAACACGGCTCGCGGCGCATTACTGGACTACGCTGCCGCGGCCGCTGTGCTTCGCTCTGGACACCTTCGCGCACTGGCGCTGGACGTGTTCTCCGAAGAACCGGTGCCGCCCGACTCGCCTTTGCTGCGCATGCCAAATGTCGTCTTCAGCCCGCATCTGGCGGGTGCAACCCGCCAGACGGCGCTGCGGGCGGCCAGGGTCGCCGCGCTGGAGATCGAACGCTACGCTCGGCGCGAGCCGCTGCAGCACGTACTCAACGGGGTCGTGCCCTGGCAAGGATGAAGCTCGGCGTCGACGTCGGCACCACGTTGACCAAGGCCGTGCTGTTCGGAGCTTCCGGCGAGGTGCTGGCGCGGCACGCGGCGCCAACCGGGCGTGTGCGGTCAACCGCGGGGCACTACGAGATCGACGTCGAAGGGCTGGTGGATGCGACGCTGCAGCTCGTGCGGCGGTTTGCGGGTGGAGAGATCGAACTGATCGCGCTGACGGGCCAGGGCGACGGCTTGTGGCTAGTCGACGACGCGGCGCGTTCACTTCGGCCCGCGCTGGCCTGGCTTGATGCACGCGGCGCGCCGGTGTGCGACGCCTGGGAACGCGATGGCGTCGTGGCGGAGGTTTTCGCGCGGACCAGGAATGCACCCTTTCCTGGCGCCGGTGGCGCGCTGCTGCGGGTCCTCGACGAGAGTGAACCGGAGTCGCTCGACGCTGCCCGAACGGCCACACAGTGCCAGCACGTGCTGTTCGAGCGCCTCACGGGGGTGCGGACGGGAACTGCATCGTGCGCCATGCTGCCGGTGTTCGATCCTGTGGTCGGCGATTACGACCAGCCGGCCCTGGAGCTCACCCAGCTCAGCGGACGGCGCGACCTGCTGCCGCCGATCTCGCCCACGCCTGTCTGTACAGCGCCGCTACGAGATGAGCTCGCGGATGCACTCGGGCTGGCGCGCGGGGTTGCGGTCGCCACGGGGCCGTATGACCTGCCCGCGGCGGCGTTCGGGGTTGGGCCGCTCGCGCCAGGCGATGGGGTGCTCATCCTGGGTACCACGCTTGCCTGCCAGGTGCTGGTCGATCGGCTCACTGCGACCGAGGAGCCCGTCGGACTCACGCTGTGTACCGCCGATGGTGCTGGCTGGCTGCGTGCCATGCCGGCCATGGTCGGCACTGCCTGCCTCGACTGGGTGCTGCGGCTGGTGGGCAGCGAGGCCACACAGCTCGGTCGGCTCCTTGCAGAGAGCCCCGCGGGCGCACGTGGTGTTTCGGCGCTGCCGTTCTTCGCTCCCTCCGGCGAGCGGGCACCGTTCATCGACCATGCCGCGCGCGCCGAGCTGACGGGACTCCACCTGGAGACCTCCGCGGCTGACATCGTACGGGCGGTGTGTGAGGCGCTGGGCTACTCGGCGCGGCACTGCTTCGACGCGGCCAGACTCCAGGGTGAGGTGGTGGTCTGTGGTGGCGGCGCTGCCAGCCGCGAGCTCGTTCTGTTGCTTGCAGACATCCTCGAGCGCCCGCTCATCCTGGCTGGCGATGACGAGCCCGCCGCGCGCGGCGCGGTGATAGCGGCCGACGGCTCGCCGACAGGCGCACTGAGCCGCGAGCGCATCGAACCGCGCCGCGAGTACCCGTGGGCCGAAGGGTACGCCAATTACCTCTTCCGGTTGGAGGTTGCCCGCCAGCATCGCTGGCACGAGCATTAAGGGTGTGTGAGTAAAGCGACGATTTCGTATCAGCGCGACCTGCCCACTGCTCGTGGCGGGGCGGTGCGTCTCGGCCACACATGAGCCGCTGGCCGCGATCCGCGTAATGCCGCCGTCGTTTGCCATGGGTGAGGCGGCGGGCACGGCCGCGGCTCTGGCTGTACGAGAGGGCGTGTCGCCGCGGCGGGTGCCGACGGGCTGGCTGCACGCGACGTTGCGCGAGCACGGTGTGTACCTTGGCGAACCGGCGCCATTGACGGGTGCCGAGCGACGGGCTATTCTGCTGCCGCCATGAACGCTAACGTTAGCGTTCACTGCATGCCGCGGACTGCCTATCAGGGTGATCCGCGACTGTCGCGCTACAACCCCCTGCCGCGCATCCTCGCGCTCGACGACTTCAACACCGGCACGCATGGCTGGGTCGAGCTGCTCGGCAACTACGACGGCCGCTCGAACCTGGACACCGTCGACGATCACATGCGCGACTTCCGGCCGCCACAACTGAGCGCCTGCAGCTTCTTCGACGTCGGCACCCACGGCACCCTGTCCGGCACGTACGCGCTCAAGGTCGCCACCCGACCTGAGGCCGGCCACACCGCGGTCGCCATCCGCCGGCTGACCATGGCCGGCCGCGGGCGCGTGCAATTCGAGACGTACTTCGCCTACAAGGCCGAAGCCTCTTCGGCCGAGAACCGCGCCGACAGCCAGCCGGGAGCCGGCGATTGGGACGGGAATACCCATCCGTCGGAAACCCAGTTCGGAGCGTTCACGATTGCGACCGACATCTGCGACGGCGTGCGCTACCACACCGTGGTGCGCTACCTGAACACCGACCTGCACAACCAGCTTCGGCGCCAGTGGGTGTATCCCGTTGTACCGGAGCCAACGCCGCGCGAGCATCTGGAGGGCAAGCTGAAGCTGCCGCGCCTGGCCGACTTCACCGCGCCCAATCCCGACGATTGGCACCCATTTGGCGAGCAGGACTTCTGCTACAACGAGGTGCCCACCAAGATCAACTGGCACTACCTGCGCTGGTTGATCGACACGAGCACGCGATCGAACGTGGAGCTGCAGGTCAACGACCGGGTGTTCGACATGCGCGATGTGCCGGTGCCGCCGTATGCGGAGTACTACGGCTCGCTGCAGAATCTGCTCAACTTCTATGTTTCGGTGCGCACCCACACGAACGTGCGCAACTTCCTGTACCTGGACACGATCCTCCTCTCGGTGGATTGGTAGGCCTGTGGTGCGGCAATCGCTGTCGGTCGTGCTCGAGCGCAACACACTCCTCAGCGGCAGCTTTGCCACAGAACCGTACGAAGCCGCGTGGGCCAGCGAAGCACGCTGGTTCGTTCGCGTGCTCGAGATGCGGGGCGGTCAGGCGCGACTGCAAGCCACGACGCAGATCTCGCCCGACGGTTTGCACTGGTGCGACTTTGACCAGGAGCGGCTGTGTCTGGGCGAGCCAGGGCTGGTCAGCCGGCCGGTGCGCGAGTTTGGCGGCTGGCTGCGTCTCAAAGGTGAGGTCAGCGCTGACAATGGCTCGACGGAGGAGGTCCAGGCGAAGGTCCTCATCTACCTTGTCCTCAAGAGTTGAACGCAGGGGAGGGTTGATTTGATGAACACCACACGTCGCCAGTTGCTCGTGCGCGTGGGCATGCTTGGTGGAGTTGGACTGCTTGCAGCCGCGTGCGCGCCCAGCCCAGCCGCGCCCACGGCCGCGCCGGCAGCCCAGCCGACGCCGCCGCCGGCGAAACCCGCGGCCACGACTGCTCCAGCGGCGACGACTGCTCCAGCCGCGAAACCGGCGGCCACCGCCGCGGCGACGACTGCACCGGCGGCAGCCGCGACGACTGCGCCCAAGCCGGCCGCGCGGGTGCCCGCGGGCGAATTGAAAGTCGCGTTGCCGGCCAAGATCGTTGCGCTCGACCCGCACGGCGCGCAGTCGGTGGAAGAGGTGCTGCACACCTCGATCCAGCACGTGATGGAGACGCTGGTCAAACGCGATCCGTCGAACAACAACATCGTGCCTGGGCTTGCCACGGAGTGGAAGACCCCGGATCCTATGACCTGGACTTTCACGCTACGCAATGGCGTCAAGTACCACGACGGCAGCGCGCTCACGTCTGCCGACGTCAAAGCCGTTGTCCAGCGCGTGATCGACGCAAAAGGTCCGGTTGCGCCGCTGTTCGCGCAGGTGGACACCGTCAACACACCCAACGATTCGACGGTCGAGATCAAAACCAAGGTGCCCGTTGGTACGTTGCTGGCCAGCATGACGCTGCTGCCGATGGCTCCCGCGTCAAAGGTCAACGAGCAAGGCTTTTTCAATAAGCCCATCGGCACCGGTCCCTTCAAGGTGGTGTCGTGGAGTCCGGATGCCGACCTGCGGCTGGAGGCCAATACGGAGTATTGGGGTGGTGCGCCGGGCCTCAAGAACCTGACGTTCCGCTTCTATCCCGAAGTCGCGCCAATGATCACCGCGCTCGAAACGGGCGAGGTCGACTTCACGTGGCGCCTGTCGCCCGATCAACTGCCGGTCCTGAAGGGCAACAGCAACATCAAGATCGAGACTGTGCCCGGGTACACGTACTTCTTCGTATGGATGAACTCCAGCCGAGAGCCGTTCACCGACAAGCGTGTCCGTCAGGCGATGGCCTACGCGCTCGACGTCGACAAGATGCTCAACGACCTGCTGCCCGGCGTTGCGAAGCGCGGCACCGCGCCGATCGCCTCCACCGTCTTCGGGCACGCACCGCAGACTCCGTATACCTACGATCCGGCCAAGGCCAAGCAATTGCTCGCCGACGCGGGCATCAGGGACGGTTTCGACGCGGGTGTGATCTGGAATCCTGGCTCGGGGCCCCAGGATCGCGAGCTGATCCAGGCCATGATCTCCTACTGGAATGCGATCGGAGTGCGCATCAAGAGTCAGGAGATGGAGCGCGCCGTCTGGATCGACAATCTCGTGAAGCTGAACTGGGACCTGGACTTCCAGACCAACGCCACCACGACCGGTGATGCCGACTTCACGCTTGGCCGGCTGTACCATTCGCGCGCCAATCGGAACGGCCACAAGAACCCGGATCTGGACAAGCTGCTCGACGACGCCGTTGCGACCGTCGATCAGAACCGGCGCAAGGAGTTGTACGCGCAGGCGAACAAGATCATCTGGGATGACGCCGCGGGCATCTTTCCCTTCGAGCTGCTCAACGTGTACGCGTATCGCACGCGCGTGAGCGGCTTCGTGCCTTCTGCCAGCCCGGTGCTGAGCTTCACCCCCGTTACCGTGTCCTAGCGCCGCTGGCGCGTCGCTGGCGGCTGGCCATGACGACCTACATCATTCGCCGGCTGGGCCTCTCGGTGCTCGTGCTCTGGGGCGCGGTGACGATCGTGTTCGTCGCCATCCGGCTCGCGCCCGGCGACCCTGCCCAGATCATGCTGGGCCCCTCGGCTACCACCCAGGAGGTCCAGGCCCTCCGCACCCGGCTGGGCCTCGATCAGCCGGCGCCAGTGCAGTACGCCCGCTATCTGCTCCAGGTGGGGCGACTCGATCTCGGCCAGTCTCTGCGGCTCAATCAGCCCGCGCTCGAGGCCATCTTCGAACGGGTACCGCAGACGGCACGCCTGGCGGCGATGGCGCTGGTAGTCGCAGTCGCGCTGAGCTTTCCCATGGGCATTGCCGCCGCGCTTCGATCGGGCAGCCTGGTCGATCGCTCCATCTCCATCGTCTCGCTGTTCGGACAGTCGACACCCAATTTCTGGTTGGGCATCATGCTCATCCTCGTCTTCGCGCGGGGTCTGCAGATCCTCCCCAGCGGCGGCGCCGATACGTGGCAGCACCTGGTGATGCCAGGCATCACGCTCGCGCTGCCCCTGGTGGGAATTCTCACCCGGCTGATCCGCAGCGGTCTGCTCGACGTGCTGCGCGAGGACTACATTCGGACGGCGCGCGCCAAGGGGCTGGCGGCGCGGACGATCATGATCCGCCACGCGCTGCTGAACATGCTCATCCCGGTCGTGACTGTGCTGGGTCTGCAGCTCGGCATCCTGCTGGGCGGCACGGTCATCGTCGAATCGGTGTTCGCCTGGCCTGGCGTCGGCAGGCTGCTCGTGGAGGCGATTGGCAATCGCGACTACCCGCTGGTCCAGGCGGCCATCCTGGTCATCACGACCTCATTCGTGTTCATCAATCTGCTGGTCGATCTGAGCTACGGCTATCTGGATCCGCGCATTCGGCTCCAATGAAGCGCGAATCAGCGATCCTTCAGCGAGCTGCTGCACTGCGACTGTTCGTGACCGGTCTGCCTCTCCTGGTGTTCGTGCTCCTCGCGGTGGTGGGTCCGCTGGTGATCGTGTATGACCCGATCACGACGCGCACCGGCGAGCGTCTGAAACAACCAGGCGCAACACTCTCGGACGGCTCGATCGCCATCCTCGGCACCGACCAGGTCGGACGCGACCTGCTGGCGCAGGTTCTGCAGGGAGCGCGAATCTCGTTGCTCGTGGCGGCCGGCACAGTCGTCGCGGCTGGTCTGATTGGCCTCGTCATCGGGGTGCTGTCCGGCTACTACGGTGGCGCCCTGGACATGCTGGCGATGCGCCTGGCCGATATTCAGCTCGGCTTCCCGACGATCCTTCTGGCCATTCTGATTGCCGCGATGCTCGGCCCCAGTGTGACCAACGTCATCATCACCCTGTCCATCGCGCGCTGGGTGACCTATGGCCGCGTGGCGCGCGCTTCCACGCTCAGCATCCGGGAAAGGGAGTTCGTCCTGGCCGCGCGCGCATTGGGCGCCAGCGATGCGCGCCTGCTGCTGCGCCACATTCTGCCGACTACCCTCACGCCACTGATTGTCATCGCCACCGTCGAAGTTGGCCTGGTGATTATTTCCGAGGCGTCGCTGAGCTTCCTGGGACTGGGCACTCCGCCAGACCAGCCGTCGTGGGGCTTGATCATCGCCAACGGGCGCGCGTACCTGAATACCGCGTGGTGGATCTCGACGATGCCAGGTATCGCCCTCAGTCTGGTCGTGCTGTGTGTTGGCATGTTCGGCGACCGGTTACGCGATTACCTCGACCCGCGTGCCGCGCTGGCGGCGAGCTGACCGCGATGAGCGTGGCCCGTCGAGCAACGCTCAAAGACATCGCCGAAACGCTCGGGTTGTCCGTGAACACCGTCTCGCGCGCGTTGGCGGGCAAGGACGCGGTCAGCGAGCACACGCGTGCCCTCATTCAAGCTGAGGCGGACCGACTCGGGTACGTGCCCAATGCGATGGCCCGGTCGCTGGTCGTTGGCTCGGCGATGGCTCTTGGCCTGGTCATCACCAACCCGTCCAATCCGTTCTACGCATCGCTCATCAGCGCCATCGAACAAGGCGCTCGGCTGCACGGCTACTCGCTGGTTCTGATGGTCAGTGAAGAGAACCCCCAAAACGAGCAGCGCGCGGCCACAGCGCTGCAGCGATGGGGTGTCGGTGGCGCCATCGTCGTCCCAGTGCAGCATGGCGCGGAGCACTGGCGGCGGCTCGAGTCGGCTGGCATACCGCTGGTGCTGGTGAACCGCGATCTGCCCGAGCTCGACTGCGATTTCGTGGGCATCGACTTCGCCGCTGGCGCCTATCGCGCGACGTGCGAGCTATTGGACAGTGGAGTCAACCGGCTGCTAATGCTCGAAGAGGATCTGTCGGTGTCATCGGTAGAAGACCGCATCGCAGGCTTTCAGCGCGCGTTGCAGGAGCGAGCCGTTGCGGACCATGCGATCGTGCGCGTGCCAACTCGCCGACGCCAGTCGAGCGCTCTGCCGTGGGATCCCGGCGACGCCTATCACCTCGCGGAGCGGCTGATCGGTGAGCTGGCGCCCGGCGCGGGCATCTTCGTTGGCAGCGACTACTTTGCGCTGGGTGTGTACCGCGCGCTGCGTGAGGCTCGGCGGAAGATTCCCACCGATGTCGCCGTTATGGGCTTCGGCGACCATCCGTTTGCCGCCTATCTGGACCCACCGCTCAGCAGCGTTCGGCTACCGTCGGCGGAGGTTGGCGCCACCGCGATGAAGTTGCTGCTGCGGCGTCTGGACAGGCAGCGTGGCGCGGCGAGCTCGAAGAACGTCCGACTCGCACCCACCCTTGTGACCCGCGCGTCGACAGCCAGAGAGGAGGCGCGGTAAACATCGCCCGCGGGCCGTCAGCAAACACACGCCTGGTAGCGGGCTCGTGGATCGCCACGTTTTTGCTCGCGGCTGGCTTAGCAATTGGACCGCGGGAGCCCAAGCGTGGTTACCAGCCGGTTCAAGAGCGCGGCGCCGGCGAGGTCTGCCACGATTCGGACGCGCCGGATGAATGACGGTTTTGACCTCCGCGAGTTGGTCAGCGATCGCTTGAGTGTGCCGGGAGGCTCGAAAAGCTCCGGGCACAACCAGGCACCGGCTGCATCCAAGCGCTCGGCGAGCGCGCAGCTCAAGCCACTCTCCCAAGCTCGCTAGTTATGCCAACTGAGCATGCCGGCGTTCTCGGTGTGGTCGTGCGGACGCCAAATCCAGATGATCGGCAAGTCATCGCCGCCAACGGCGGGCCATCGCAGCCCGCACTCACGTGTGAGCCGCGATAGCGACGGGTTCGGAGCGGATGCACGGGCGACTCCGCACGTGGTCAATCAACAAGAGCGGCCCGACTAAAGTCGCTTGCGCGACAGCCGTGTGATG